>Ga0209391_10000376_pt1 | contig 20499 bp, 18 predicted proteins | sample PPLLak3March2015_FD_187246 | JGI IMG/M metagenome (GOLD analysis project Ga0209391, IMG submission 187246) | Freshwater sediment microbial communities from Prairie Pothole Lake near Jamestown, North Dakota, USA - PPLs Lake P7 Core (1) Depth... | ecosystem: Environmental > Aquatic > Freshwater >...
CGTCAAGACGAAGTACGAGCTGCGCGACGGCAAGCCCGCGATCGTCAGGCTGCCCGAGATCGACTTCATCGACGACAAGGCCGGCAAGCCGGTGGGCATCCACAAGTTCATCGGCAAGCGCCCGGTCGCCGCGTTCGGCAACTCCGACGGCGACTTCGAGATGCTGGAGTGGACGACGTCCGCCCCGGGCGCCCGGCTCGGGCTCATCGTCCACCACGACGACGAGGCGCGCGAGTACGCCTATGACCGCAAGAGCGCCGTCGGCAAGCTCGATCGCGGCCTCGACGAGGCGGGCAGGCGCGGCTGGCTCGTGGTCAGCATGAAGAACGACTGGCGGACGGTCTACGCGCCGGCGCGCTGACCGGCTCCCGTTCGATCGCCCCGCTCCCGGCCGGCGCGGCGGGAGGGTCGTGAACGAGCCGGCGCGATGACAGGGCACGTGCACCGCCCCGGCTGCCCGGGACATGCACTGCACTCATGGATCCGGTGCGGGATTCGCATTGGACTCGCCTGCGCCGCTCGCGTGACAATTTTCCACCCTGCGGGTGCCCGCTGCCGCCGGGGTCGTGGCGCGCGACTGATCCACCAGCGGGACGCGCGGGTAGCGTGCGCCCGCTTCGAGTCACCACACGTCACGCCGGACGGCGATTCCCTTTGATGAGCATCGACCCGAGCCAGCGTATGCCGCGCGCCGCCCCCGGAGACGAAGACGGTTCTGTCGTCGATCGCAGCACGATGCTCTCGGAGCAGCGTACCGCGCTCTCGATCGAGCGCAGCTTCCTTGCCTTCGAGCGGACGCTGATGGCCTGGCTGCGGACGTCGCTGTCGATGATCGGCTTCGGCTTCACGCTCGCGAAGTTCTTCGCGTACCTGGAAGAGCACAAGGGCGGCGCGGTGGTCGGGCGGCTCGGGCGGACCTGGGCGTCGGATACCGTCGGACTCGCGATGATCGCGATCGGCACGGTGGCGCTGGTGATCGCCGTCGTGCAGCACAAGCGGCGCGTCGACGCGCTGCGCGGGATGGGACTGGTGCCACAGTGGAACCTGGCGATGGCGGTAGCCTCGCTCGTCGCGGTACTGGGTGTGTTCGCGTTTGTCTCCCTCGTATTGGTGGGTTGACTCGGCACAAGGCCCGCGATGGAACTGGCGCATGCCTCGCTCGTCGCGGCGATCGTCCTCGCACTCGTCTACGCGCTCCGCGGCGGTGCCGGCGCAGCCGCGCGTACCGAGCGCTTCTGGTCGCGGCGCCGCTCGATCTCGGCCGCTGCGGGGGTGTCCGTCGCCTACGTGTTCGTCGACGTGCTGCCGGAGCTCGCCGCGCACAACCAAGCGATCGTCGAGTCGGCCGGGGCGGCGGAGCCGCTGTTCGCGGAGGAGCGCGTGTACATCCTGGCGCTCGCCTCGTTCGTCGTTCTCTATGGTGTCGAGCACATCGTCCTGGCTGCGCACGGCAAGCGCGCGGAGAACGTCCAAGATGGTGTCCACGAGGGCGCGCGCGACGCGATCTACTGGCTCCACGTCGGCGGATTCGCGGCGTACAGCGCCCTGATCGGCTACCTGCTGGTCGAGCGGGCGGAGCGCGGCCTTGCGGCGCTCGTCGTCTACACGCTGGCCATGGCGATTCACTTCCTGATCGTCAATCACGCGCTCGCCGAGGAGCACGGTGGCGCCTACCGGCGCGGTGGCCACTGGTGGCTGGCCGCGAGCGTCGTCGCCGGCTGGGTCGTCGGCACGATGCTGCCGCTCTCCGAGGTCACGCTCGCGCGCCTCTTCGCGGTACTGGCCGGCGGCATCGTGATCACCAGCCTCAGGTCCGAGCTTCCCGACGAGAGGCACGGGCGCTTCTGGCCGTTCGTGCTCGGCGCGGCGCTGTTCGCGGCGCTGCTCCTTGCGACGACATGAGCGCCGGTTGCGACGTCCACCGTACAACTCCCGCCCGAGCCAGCCCATGGAACCTGCGCAACTGATCAAGCTGGCGTTGACGGCCAGCATCCCGCTCCTCGTGTTCGCACTGGGCCTGCGCGCCACCTTCGCCGAAACGACGACGCTGTTCCGCGAGTTGTTCCGCCCGCCCAATCGCCTGCTGCGGGCGCTGCTCGCCATCTACGTCATCGTCCCCGTCGCCACGGTCGCGCTCGCGCTGCTGGGCGACCTGTCGCGGCCGGTGAAGGTAGCGCTGCTCGCAATGGCGGTCGCGCCCATACCGCCCATCCTGCCGGGAAAGCAGCTCAAGTTCGGCGGCGAGAAGAGCTACGTGTTCGGGCTGCTGGTCGCCGTGTCACTCGTCGCCATCGTGCTGGTGCCGCTCGGCGTCGACGTGCTGGGGCGCGTCTTCGGTCGCGAGTCGCGCTTTTCCCCGATCGAGGTGGCGCGGCTCATCGGCATGACGATCCTGGCACCGCTCGTCGTCGGGCTCATGTTGCGCCATGCCGCGCCGCGGCTCGCGCAGGCCGCGGCGCCGTGGGCGTCGCGCATCGGGAACGTGCTGCTCGTCGTCGGACTGGTGCCGGTGCTGATCAAGGTCTGGCCGACGGTCGCCGCGCTGGTCGGGGACGGGTCCGTGCTCGCGATTGCGGCCCTGGTTGTCGTCGCGATCGTGGCCGGCCACGCATTGGGCGGCCCGCATCCCGACGAGCGCGCGACGCTCGCGCTTGCCTCGGCGATGCGTCACCCCGGCATCGCCGCCGCGATCGCCAGCCTGAACATTCCCGACGAGCCGCGCGTGCCGGCGGCGATCATTCTCTACCTGCTCGTCGCGACGGTGGGTACGTCGCTCTACGGCACCTGGAGCAGGCGGCGGCTCCCTGCCGGACCGTGACCACCCGCCGCTCTTGCCGAAAACTCCACCCTATGCCCAAGAACCACATGACCCGGACGGCGGGATCGTCGTCGACGTGCGGCCCCGCCACGACGTTGCTGCCTGTGTTTCGGACCGCGCTGGCCGGTTTCGCGGTGACGGCGCTGACCTTGCCGCCGGCCCATGCCCAGAGCAGCGCCGATCTCGCCAAGCAGCTGGCGAACCCCATCGCCGCGCTGATCAGCGTCCCGTTCCAGTTGAACTACGACGGCAACATCGGCCCCGTCGAGGACGGTTCGCGCTGGCAGCTCAACTTCCAGCCGGTCGTGCCGATGACGCTCAACGCGGACTGGAACGTGATCTCGCGCACGATCCTGCCGGCGATCGAGCAGCAGGACATCGTCCCGGGTGCTGGCAGCCAGTTCGGGCTCGGCGACACGGTGCAGAGCTTCTTCTTCTCGCCGAAGCAGCCGACCGCGAACGGCGTGATCTGGGGCGTGGGACCGGTGCTGCTGCTGCCCACCGGCACCGACGATCTGCTGAGCGCGGAGAAGTGGGGACTCGGACCTACCGGCGTCGCGCTGAAGCAGGACGGGCCGTGGACCTACGGCTTCCTGTTCAACCACATCTGGTCGGTGGCCGGCACCGGTTCGCGTGCCGACATCAGCACGACGTTCCTGCAGCCGTTCCTGTCGTACACGACGCCGGATGCATGGACGTTCACGCTGCAGACCGAGACCACCTACGACTGGGAGCGGGAGCAGTGGACGGTGCCCGTCAACGCGCTGGTGAGCAAGGTGGTGAAGTTCGGCGACCAGCTGGCGAGCCTCGGCGCCGGCGTGCGCTACTGGGCCGACGGCCCGCAGTCGGCGCCACATGGCTGGGGCGTGCGCCTGGTCGCGACGCTGCTGTTCCCGAAGTAGGGCTTGCCGGTCGGCCGCCGTTGTGGTGGCGCGGGATCGGTCACGCCGGGGGGGCCGGCATGCGTGTGCTGCATCGAAACGACAATCGGCAGGCATTGGACATCCTCGATGCCGGGCGTCATCATTGCAAATTGCGCTCGATGCGGTTCATGCCCGCACTCGGTCCGGTGTGGTCGGCGTGACACCACCCGCGACCGGGCTCCAGACCGTTCCAGACGGCGACAACCTTCGGGGAAACTCGTGCACACCTCACTCATGAAATCGCTGCGACGCTTCCTGGTCGCGGTCGCGCTGGCGCTGCCGGTGCTGGCGTCGGCGCAGAGCGCCGACAAGCCCTTCACCAACGAGCAGCTCGACCAGATGCTCGCGCAGATCGCGCTCTATCCGGACGCGCTGCTGTCGCAGGTGCTGATGGCCTCGACCTATCCGGACGAATTCCAGCAGGCGGCCGCGTGGTCGAAGGCCAATCCCGACGCCAAGGGCGACGATGCGGTCAAGATGGTCGAGAGCAAGGACTGGGATCCCTCGGTCGCCTCACTTGTCGCCTTTCCCGAGGTGGTGGTCACGCTCGGCGAGAAGGCCGACTACGTGAAGAACCTCGGCGACGCGTTCCTCGCGCAGCCCGAGGATGTGATGAACTCGGTGCAGCGCCTGCGCGCGGCCGCGCAGAAGGCCGGCAACCTCGCGTCGAACGAGCAGATCAAGGTCACGGTCGATCCCACGCCGCCGTTGCAGCAGGCTGCGACGCCGCCGGCGACGACCACCGTCGTGCAGGCCCCGCCGGTGACGCAGACGATCATCATCGAGCCGGCGCAGCCGCAAGTCGTCTACGTTCCCCAGTACAACCCGACCGTGGTCTACGGGACGTGGTGGTGGCCGTCGTACCCGCCCTACTACTACCCCGCGCCGCCCGGATACTGGTGGTCGCCCGTGGGCGGCGCCGTCGCGCGGGGGATCGCCTGGGGCACCGGGTTTGCCGTCGGCAACGCGCTCTGGGGCGGCGCCAACTGGGGTCGCGGCGACGTCGACATCAACGTCAACCGCTACAACAACATCAACGTCAACAAGCGCATCGAAGGCAACGTCAACCGGTCGAACTGGAGCCACAACACCGAACACCGCAAGACGTCCTACCGCGGCGGCGAGGGGCAGCGCCAGAACCTGCAGAACAAGGCGGCGTCGACCAACCGCGAGCAGTATCGCGGCAAGGAGGGTGGGGCGAGCCGTGACGCGAGCCGCGAACGCGCGCAGCAGACCATGCAGCAGCGTGGCGTGGATCCGGGCTCAGGCTCGGCCCGGGAACGTGCGCAGAACGTGGATCGCAGCCAGGTGGATCGCGGCGCGGCGCAGCAGCGGGCGCAGAGCGTCGACCGCGGCGCGGCGCAGCAGCGGGCGCAGAGCGTCGACCGCGACGCGGCGCAGCAGCGAGCACAGTCGGTCTCGCGCGACAACGCGATGCGCGGCGTCGACAGCTCGCAGGCGCGGGCGCAGCAGGCCCGGGGCGCATCGAGCAATGCATCCGCACAGCGTGCGTCGAGTGGCGGCGCACGCGCCTCCAGTTACGGCGGCGGCGGCGGTGGCGGCGGTGCGCGCGCCGGTGGTGGTGGCGGTGGCGGCGGTGCGCGCGCCGGTGGCGGTGGCGGTGGCGGACGTGGTCGATAACGGGAGCGCGTGGACATGAAGACCCAGACCCTGAATCTCCGTCCGCTTTTTGCTGTGCTCGGCGTGGTGCTGTTCGCGGGCACGCTCGCGATGGCCACGCCGGTGCTGGCGCAGAAGGCCTTCCCGACCCCCGAGGCGGCTGCCGACGCGCTGATCGACGGCATCGCCCGCCACGATCCGGATGCGGAGAATACCGTGCTCGGTGCCGATTACAAGCGGTTCATCCCGATGGACGATACGTCGGCGGAGGACCGCACGAACTTCCTCGCGGCGTGGGCGCGCAACCACAAGGTCGTGACCACAGGCGACAAGGCGATGGTCGAGGTGGGCACGCACGGCTGGACGATGCCGATTCCTCTCGTCAAGACGGGCGCTGGCTGGAGCTTCGACACGCGCGCCGCTGCCGAGGAGATGCGCATCCGCCGCATCGGCCGCAACGAGCTGGCCGCGATGCAGGTAGTGCTTGCCTACGTCGATGCGCAGCGCGAGTACGCGGCGCGCGATTGGGACGGCGACGGCGTCAAGTCGTACGCGGCCAAGGGCCTCTCCACGCGCGGCACGCGCGACGGTCTGTACTGGGCTTCGTTGCCCGGGGAGCCGGAAAGCCCGCTCGGGCCGGCGTTCGCGGACGCGAAGCCCGGCCAGCCGTACCACGGCTACGCGTTCCGCATCCTGACTGCGCAAGGGCCGAGCGCGCCGGGTGGCGCGAGGAGCTTCATCAAGAACGGCCGCATGACCGAGGGCTTCGCGTTGATCGCCTGGCCGGCGAAATACGACTACACCGGCGTGATGACGTTCATCGTCAGCCAGGACGGCGTCGTCTACGAAAGGGACCTCGGCCCGAACACGGCGGCGGTCGCGGCGGCGATCAAGTCGTTCAACCCGGACTCGACCTGGCAGAGGGCGGTGCCGCCGAAGCCGTAGTGGCGACACCTCCTGCCGTCGACTCTCGGCGGCGCGAGGCGAGCCCGAGCCAATGACATCGGCCCCCGCGCGAGCGGGGGTGTTTGTTTCGGGAGCGACGACGTGATGACCCGCCGGCGCGGCACCAGCGATCCTTCCGGCGCGATCGCGTTCTCGCCGGTCGACAACGACGCGCCGCTGCGCTGGTGGCGACGGTTGCGCATCGTGTCTTCGGGCGAGCTCGGTGCGGGGCGACGCGCAGTCCTGGTGGCGCTCGTCGCCTGGCTGCCGATCGCGGTCTGGGCCTTCGCCACGGGACGGTGGATGTCGGCCGCTGCCGGCGAGCCGCTGTTCCAGCACTACGGCATCCACGTCCGGTGTCTGGTCGCGATCCCGTTGTTCATCCTCGCCGAGGCCGCGTTGCACCGCACCAGCAGGGCGATCGCACACCGGTTCGTATCGAGCGGGACCGTTGCAGCGGAGCTCGTGCCGCGCTTCGAGGCCGTGAACCGGGGCATGGTCCGCCTGCGCGATGCGTCGCTGCCGTGGGTGCTCGTGTTCGGTGCGGCGATCGCGACGTCGATCGTCGACCCCCCGGCGCGGTCCGATGACGCGCTGTCGTGGGCTTTCGACGGCGGCGGCCTCGGCTTCGGCGGGTGGTGGGCGGCCTACGTTGCCCGCCCGATCTTCGTTGGCCTGTTGCTCGGCTGGCTGTGGCGCATCGCGCTCGTCTCGCTCTGGATGTGGCGCGTCGGTCGCCTTGGCCTGTCGCTCGTGCCGACGCACCCGGACCGCACCGGCGGCATCGCGTTCGTCGAGAAGCTGCCAGGTGCCTTCGCGCTCGTGACGCTCGCGCTCGCCGCCGTGCCCACGTCACGCTGGGCCCACGAGATCCTGCACCACGGTGCTTCGCTCGCCTCGTTCAAGCTGCCGGCGCTCGCGTTCGTCGTGCTGTGGACGTTGCTCCTGCTGCTGCCGCTCCTCGCGCTCGCACCCGCGCTGCGCGGCGCGAAGCGCAAGGCGATTCCCGCGTACGCGGCGCTCGTGGGCGAGCAGGGCCGGCTCGTGCACCGCCGCTGGATCGCGCGGGAGCCCGTCGACGACGACGAACTGCTGGAGGCTGCCGGTATCGGGCCGGTCGCCGATGCCGCGGCGCTGTACGGTGCCATCCGGAACATGCGTCCGGCGCCGTTGGGCAAGTCGGCACTCGCCCGCATCCTGATACCGATGGCGATTCCGTTCCTGCTCCTGGTGCTGGTCCAGATCCCGCTCAAGGACCTGCTGCTCACGCTCGTGAAGGCGTTGATCTGATCCGTATGGCGACGGGGGTCGGCCCGGCCACGCGTGGTGGTCCCGCCCCGGTCGCGAGCGCGACGCGTGGACGCGTGTTCAGCGCGACGACTCGGCGTCCGTACCCTCGTCCGCGCGGTCGCCGGTCCGCGGCGGGACGGCGATCTCCGCGTCCGCATCGGTCGGACTGATGCCGATGAGCCGCGACACCCGGATCAGCACGCCGGGCCGCTGGAACGCCTCGAGGGAGTCGAGCGTGCGGCGGTCGGCTACCGTCATCCGTTGGCGCAGCCGCACGTACTCGGCCCACGACGGGATGATGAAGCGCTCGACGACGCGGCCCTCCTCGGCGACGTCGCGGAACACGCGCCAGCTCACCGCCCCGTTGCGGCGGCGAATCGGCTCGACGCCGTGGACGGCGCGAAGGAAGTCCGCGCGCCGGTCCTGGTCGACCCGGTAGTCGACCTGGATCAGCACGGGACCGTCGCCGGGCATCGGCAGCTCGACGATCGTGAGTTCGGGGAGTTGGAGGCCGGGCGTGATGTCGGCCTCGGTGCCCATGCCCACGCGGATCCGCCACGTCGCCGCGTGGAGAAGCACCATGACGACCGCCGAGCCGAGGAGTGCCGTGCGCGTTCCGCCGGTCGACGCCCAGGCGCCCCAGAAAACGCTGCCGATCGCGAGGCTCGCCTGTACCGCGACGAGGCTCATCGCCACGGCGCGCGCCCGCACCCACGGTGGCGCCGTGCTCTGGGTGCCGGCCGACAGGCTCGCGAAGACGCAGACCCACGCCATGCCGGCGCCGAACGTGCCCACGACCGCCAGGGCGGTGAGGTCGGTGATCGCGATCAGCACGATCGAGGCGACCCAGAGCAGCACGGCGGCGGTCACCACGCCGTTGAGCGAGCGGCGTCGCAATTGCGCCGGGATGGAAAGCGCACCCACGACCGCCCCGATTCCGAATCCCGCCGAGAGCAGGCCGAATCCGCCGGCGCCGAGGTCCAGCTGGTCGCGTGCGATGACCGGGAGCAGCGCCCAGAACACGCTCGCGCAGATGGCGAACGTGAGGTTGCGCAGGATCAGCGAACGCATTGCCGGCGAATGCCGTGCGAACCGGATCCCGCTCAACGCACCCGAGACCAGACGCTCCGGCACGCCCGGCAGCGGGCGTTCGCGCGCGGTGAGCCGGCGGATCGCGACGATCATCAGCACGAAGCATGCGGCGCTCGCGAGGAGCGCGCTGCCGGAACTGACCCACGCGGCGATCGCCCCCGCGAGCGCGGGGCCCACGGCACGGGCGACATTGAAGGCCACCGCGCCCAGCGCGACCGCACGGGGCAGCTCGGTTCGAGTGACGAGCTCGTTGATGCTCGCCTGCTGCGCGGGCTGGTAGAACGTGAAGCCGAGACCGACGAGGAACGTGAGTGCGAGCAGCGTCGCCGGCCCGACGAGGCCCGTCAGCGTGGCGATGCCGAGCACGGCGGTTGCCGCCAGCAGCATGACCTGCGTGACGAGAATGATCGTGCGCCGCTCGACGATGTCGGCGAGCGTGCCCGCGAAAAGCCCGAACAGGAGCGCCGGCACCGTGCTCGCGGTCTGCACCAGCGCCACCATCAGCGCGGACGGCGTCAACGTCGCCATCAGCCACGCGGCGACGGTCGCCTGCATCGTGTAGCCGAGCGCCGCGCCGATCGACCCGAAGTAGAACAGGCGGAACGCACGGTGCCGCAGCGGCGACGACGCGAAGAGCTCCGAGAACAGTACGGACAGCGACGACGGCATGACGCAAGTCTAGCCCGTCGACCGGTGACCGAGGGTTGTTGGCCGGCGTGGCGCGTCAACGCGGTTCAGTGGGCGCGCGCGCCGCGCTGCGAAATCGCGATCCCGCCCACGATGAGCGCGAAGGCGAGCACGTGGAACCCACGGGGCGGCTCGCCGAGCAGCGCCGCCGACATCAGCGCCGCGAAGAGCGGGGTCAGGTTCGCGAAGAACGACGGCAGGACAGGCCCCGCACGGGCAATGCCGTGGTCCCAGCACCAGTAGGCGATGAGCGAGGGGCCGAGCGCCACCCAGAGCACGATGCCCGCGGTGCGCGTGTCGAGGCGCAGCAGGAAGTCGCCGGAAAGCCACTCGAGCGCCACCACCGGCACCGAGAACGCGACGCCCCACGCAGTCTGCATCAGCAGCAGCGTCAATACCGGCACGGCAGGGCGCCAACGGCGCAGCAGCCACGAGTAGAGTGCCCAGACGATCGTCGCCACGACCATCAGCAGGTCGCCGCGCGCGAGGCGAAACGCCGCGAGCCGTTCGATCTCGCCGCCGGTGAGCACAACGAGCACGCCAACGAGCGACAGGCTGGCGCCGAACCAGGCCCATCGGCGCGCGTGCGCTCCGAAGAGCAGGCGGCCGATCAGCAGCACGAACAGCGGCCCCCCCGAGGCGATCAGCGTCACGTTGATCGCCGACGACGTGCGCAGTGCCACGTACTGGAGCGCGTTGTAGCTCGCGACCGAGAGCAGCCCGAACACCGCGTAGACGCGCCACGTCGCCGGCCTGCGCGTGCCGGACTCGCCCTCCGCCCGGGCCGCGCCGGAACCGGCGGAAGACGGCGTGGGCGCCTGGTCGCGCCCCGGCACGAGCGAAGCGATGCCCGCGAGGATCAGCAGCGTCACCACCCACCGTGCCGCATTGAGCGTGAGCGGCGAAATCAGCGGCTCGCCTCCCGCGACCGACAGGCGGCCGACGATGGCGTTGCTCGCCCACATCAGCGGCGGCAGCGTGAGGTACAGCAGGGTGACGGGGGCGAGACGGACCGACATTCTGGTGGGCAGGGAGCCACGATCGATGATCACACGATACCCGACACGAACGGATGCGATGTCTCGGGCGCCGCAGTCGGTATCATCGCGTTGCCGTGCACGATCTGGGTCCGGTTCGGACACGGCTTGCGCTTCGCTTGGACGGCGACGCGCAACCGGCCGAAAGCGGCCGAGCGGCATCGCCACGACCGAGACATTGCCCATGCCCTTGCTCCGCGCGCTCCTTCTCGCCACCGGCATCGCGTACGCCGTCGCTTGCGGAGGGTACGCCGGAGCGCAGTCGCCGGCGCGAACGGCTGCGACCTACGTCGGCACGGCGACATGCGCCGTCTGCCACGCCAAGGAACACGCGGCCTGGCGCGGCTCCCACCACGACCGCGCGATGGAGGAGGCGACCGGGGAGACGGTGCTGGGCAACTTCGCCGACGCGCGCTTCGCGCACGGCGGCGTGACGACCCGCTTCTTCCGTCGCGACGGTCGGTTCTTCGTCAACACCGACGGGCCGGGCGGCACGCGCGCCGACTTCGAGATCAAGTACACGTTCGGCGTCCATCCGCTGCAGCAGTACCTGATCGAGCTGCCCGGCGGGCGACTGCAGGCGCTCGGCATCGCGTGGGACGCGCGTCCCAAGGCACAGGGCGGGCAGCGCTGGTTCCACCTCTACCCGGATCGCAAGCTCAAGGCCGGCGACCCGCTGCACTGGACGGGCATCGACCAGAACTGGAACTACCAGTGCGCAGACTGCCACTCGACCAACCTGCGCAAGAACTACGACGACGCGACGCGCACCTACAAGACGACCTGGTCGGAAATCGACGTCGGTTGCGAGGCCTGTCACGGCCCGGGCTCGAACCACGCTGGGTGGGCGAAGCTCGACCCGAATGCACGCAGGGCCGACGCATCGAAGGGGCTCCCGGTCGCGCTGGACGAGCGGCGGGGCGTCACGTGGGCGATCGACGCCGCGACCGGCAACGCGACCCGCTCCGCGCCGCGAACGTCGAGCCGGGAGATCGAGGCCTGTGCGCGATGCCACGCGCGGCGCGGCCAGTTCGACGACACCTGGCATCCCGGCGCGCCGCTCGGCAACGCCTATCGTATCGCGCTGCTCGAGCCGGGCCTGTACTACGCCGACGGGCAGATGCGCGACGAGGTCTACAACCACGGCTCGTTCCTGCAGAGCCGCATGCACGCGAAGGGCGTGACCTGTTCCGACTGCCACGACCCGCACAGCCAGAAGCTGCGCGTGCCGGGCAACGCCGTGTGCGGACAGTGCCACGCGCCGTCGCGCTTCGACGCCGCCACGCATCACCGTCACAAGCCCGGCTCGCCCGGCGCGGCATGCGCGTCGTGCCACATGCCGACGACGACCTACATGGTGGTCGACCCGCGGCACGACCACTCGATGCGCATCCCGCGGCCGGATCGTACCGTCACGCTGGGCACCCCGAACGCCTGCGGCAACTGCCACGCGAAAGAGGGGGCGAAGTGGGCGGCGGACGCCGTCGCGCGCTGGTACCCCGAGCGCAAGCCCGGCCAGCAGACCTTTGCCGAGGCGCTCGCCGCCGGCGATCTCGGCGCGCCCGGCGCGCAGGCCGCGCTCGCGTCGCTCGTGACCGACCCCACAGTTCCCCCGATCGCGCGCGCGAGCGCGATCGCGCGACTCGTGCGGCACCCGGGTCGCGCGACGCTGCCAGCCCTCGAGAAGGCGATGGGCGACGGCGACTCGCTGGTCCGTCTTGCCGCCGCGATCGCGATTCGCGACACCGACCCGTCGCTGCGTGCGCGTCTGTTGCCGAGGCTCCTTGCCGACCCGGTGCGGGTGGTGCGCATCGAAGCCGCGCGCGGCCTCGCGGGCGTGCCCGAGTCGCGCCTCGCGCCGGACGACCGCGCGCGCCTCGCGAGCGCGCAGGACGAGTACCTGGCGTCGCTGAAGTTCAACGCCGACCGGCCCGAGGCGCAGACCGAGCTGGGCGGCTACCACGCCGCGCGCGGTCAGGAAGAGCAGGCGATCGCGGCGTACCGGCGCGCGCTCGCGCTCGACGCCACCTACGGTCCCGCATCCGTGAATCTCGCCGATCTCCACCGCGCGCGCGGGCGCGAGCGCGAGGCCGAGGCCGTGCTGCGCGACGCCATCAAGGCGGATTCGTCGGCCGCCGGCGCCCGCCACGCGCTCGGGCTGTCGCTGGTCCGCCAGAAGCGCGTGCCGGAGGCGCTCGCGGCGCTCGGGGAGGCGGCACGCTTGGCACCCGGCGACCCGCGCTTCGCCTACGTTTACGGTGTCGCGCTGCACGACGCCGGCAAGCGGGGGGAGGCGACGAAGACGCTCGAGGCGGCGCTCGCGCGACATCCCTACGATCGCGAGATCCTGTTCGCGCTGGCGAGCTACGAGCGCGACGCCGGCAACGTCACGAAGGCTGCGCAGCGCGCGAAGCTGCTCGCCCGGCTGGAGCCGGACAACGCCGAGCTCGCCCAATTCGCCCGGGAGCTCGAGTCCGCAGCGCCGCGGCGCCCGGCACGGTGAGCGGGACCGGCCTCAGGCCGCCGGCTCGCGCGGGCCGACGCTGCGCCAGAGCAGCACGCCTCCGCCCACCAGGAACAGCGTGAGCGACAGGATCGCCACGCGCGAGCTGCCGGTCGCCGCGGCGACGGCCGCGAACGTGAGCGGCCCGAGCGCAGCGGAAAGCCGTCCGGCGAGCGCATTGAAGCCGAAGAACTCGGCCGCGCGTTCCGCCGGCACGATGCGCGCGTACATGCCGCGCAGCAGCGCCTGCGTCGAGCCGAGCACGGACGCGAGCATCACGATGATCGCCACCGCCGCCCCGCGCCCGCTGCCGAAGGCCAGCAGCAGGATGGTCGCGATCCAGATGCCGATCGAGATCGCGACGGCGGTACGCGCCGTGGCGCGGTGCGCGAGCGCGCCGAACAGCCAGGTCGCCGGCAGCGCGATCAGGTGGTAGAGCAGCGTGAGCCAGAGCACGTCGGCCATGGCGATGCCGAAGTGATCGCGCAGATAGACCGCGACGAAGACGCTCACCGTGACCATCGCGTCGTTGATCAGGAACATCGCTGCCAGGAAGCGCATCGCCGGCGCCTGCTCGCGCCAGTGCGCGAGCGTGTGCGCAACCCGTCGCCACGGGTGGACGCCGGCGGCAGCGGCGCTTGGGGCCGGGTGGACGCCGCGGAGGCCATTGATCGCGGGTATCGCGATCGCCAGGAACATCAGTCCGACGACCGGAAACGCGAGCGCCGGATCCGGGGCGCCGCGCGTATCGCGGGGCAGGGCGAGGAGGACCAGTACGACGACGATGCCGCCGAGGAAGCCCACGGCCCAGCCCCGTGCCGACAACCGCTCGGCGCCCCCGGCGGCAGGGCCCAGTCGCTCCAGGTAGGCGTCGTAGAGCGAGATCGCGACGATGTAGCCGACCTGGGCGGTGATGAACACGCAGGCCGCATACAGGATCTCGCCGGGCGCGGGCAACGGCAGCAGCGCCGTTGCCACGCAGCAGAGCAGCGTGAAGAAGGCGAGCAGCGGCGTGTGCGCGCGACGCCCGTCCGCCCACGCGCCGACGAAGGGGGCGACGATGCCGGCGACGAGCAGCGCTGCCGCCGAGGTGATGCCCCACAGCGCGGCGGCGTCGGGGCGGCCCGCCGCGATGTCGGCCGTGAAGTGCAACGCGAACAGCACCGACGGCACGACGGCGGCGTAGGTCGAGCTCGCGACGTCGTAGAGCATCCACGCCAGCAGCGGCCGGCGCGAATGGGCGGCGGGGAGGGGGACGGCCTGGGACATCTGGAGACCGGGGGCGCCGGGCGCGGGAGGCGCGAGGATACCCCCGTCCGGGTTCGACCGGTGATCGTCGGCGGGGCGGGCCCAAAAACAAAACGCCCGGCGCCGAGGCCGGGCGTTGCGGTGCGAAGCGCGGCGGCTACTTGGCGACCGGCTTGGCTTCGGCCGGTTGCGTGCTCGCTGCCGCCGTTTGGCGCACCGAGGCAATCACGGGCTCCCCCTTGAGGTGGTTCATCGCCTGCTGCAACTGGAAGTCCTCGGGTGCGCCGAACTCGAAACGCGGCGGCGTCGCGCCCTGGGGCTCCTTGTTTTCCTTGGCGGCGTCCGGGGCGGACGGGGGCTTCACCGCGGCGCCGGACGGCTTGGCGCCGGCCTCGCCCTTGCCGGTCTCGAGATGGCGCTCGAGGTTCGCTTCGCGGATCCGGTTCGACGTGTCGCGGCCGTCGTCGACGAAGACGTCGGGCTCGATGCCCTTGGCCTGGATCGAGCGGCCCGACGGCGTGAAGTAGCGTGCCGTGGTGAGCTTGAGGCCGGCGTTGTTGCCGAGCGGCAGGATCGTCTGCACGGAGCCCTTGCCGAACGTCGAGGCACCGATCACGGTCGCGCGCTTGTGGTCCTGCAGCGCGCCCGCGACGATCTCGGAGGCCGACGCCGTGCCGCCGTCGACCAGCACGACCATCGGCACCTTTTTCACCGCGGCCGGCAGGTCGCGCAGGTAGTCCTCGCCGCGTCCGCGCAGGTAGTTCTCGCGCGAGGCGGTGAGGCGCATGCGGGCGTCCGGCGTGCGGCCGTCGGTGTAGACGACCAGCGCGTCCTTCGGCAGGAATGCGGACGACACCGCCACCGCCTGGTTGAGCAGGCCGCCCGGATCGCTGCGCACGTCGAGCACGAGGCCCTTCAGCTCGCCCTGCTTGTAGAAGTCGCGCAATGCCTTGGCGAGGTCCTCGCCGGTGCGCTCCTGGAAGTTGCGCACGCGGACATAGCCGTAGCCCGGCTCGAGCATCTTCGCGCGCACGCTCTTGACGTTGATCTCCTCGCGGACCAGCGTGACGTCGAACGGCTGGTCGACGCCCTTGCGGAAGATCGTGAGCACGACGTCGGTGCCCGGCTTGCCGCGCATCTTCTCCACTGCCTTCGACAGCGGCATGCCGCGCGTCGCGGTGTCGTCGATCTTCACGATCAGGTCGCCCGACTTGATGCCCGCGCGGAACGCCGGCGTGTCCTCGATGGGCGAGACGACGCGCACGACCCCGTCCTCGACGCCGACTTCGATGCCGAGGCCACCGAACTTGCCCTGGGTCGAGACCTGCAGTTCCTTGAAGGCGTCGGCGTCCAGGAAGTCAGAGTGCGGGTCGAGGCCCCGCACCATCCCGTTGATCGCCTCGCGGATCAGCTTGTCGTCGGGCACCTGCTCGACGTAGTCGCTCTTGATCTTGCCGAAGACCGCGGAGAGCAGCTGGAGGTCCTCGTACGGGATCGGCAGGCGCGCTTCGCGCTGTGCGACCGCCGAGAAGTTGAGGGACAGCAGCACCCCCAGCACCGTACCGAGGCCGATCAGGCCGGCCTTCTTGAATCCGTCACGCATCGTCTCTGTCCCTCGGGGTTCCGGCGTCACCGCCGCCTCCGGCCGCTTGGGCCGGGTTCACCACTGTCCACGCAGTATGCTCGACTTGCCGCGGGGCCGGAAGCGCCGCCCGCACCGTCCAACCCCCCGACCGGCCCGGAATCCCGGTGGCCGCGGTTGGGCCGCGCGAAGCCCCCGGAGTTCCCTCGGGCCCCGGGACGGGGTGGCCGGGTCGTCGCCGGTCAGCAGGTCAGCGCGACCAGCGACCTTCCGGTCATTTCGGCAGGCTGCGGCAGCCCCATCAGCGCCAGCATCGTCGGCGCGACGTCCTTCAGCTCGCCCCCTGCCACGAGCCGCGCCGGCCGGCCGACGTACAGGAACGGGACGACGTTCAGCGTGTGCGCCGTGTGCGGCTGGCCGGTCGACGGGTCGTGCATCATTTCCGCGTTGCCGTGGTCGGCGGTGATCAGCACCTCGCCGCCGGCCTTCCGGGTCGCCTCGACCACGCGGCCGACCGCCGCGTCGAGGGTCTCCACCGCCTTGACCGCGGCCTCGAGCATGCCGGTGTGCCCGACCATGTCGCCGTTCGCGTAGTTGCAGATGATCGCGTCGTACTTGCCGCTCCCGATCGCGCCGACCAGCTTGTCGGTGACTTCGGGCGCGCTCATCTCGGGCTTCAGGTCGTAGGTCGCGACCTTCGGCGAGGGCACCATGATGCGGTCCTCGCCCGGGTAGACGTCCTCGGTGCCGCCGTTGAAGAAGTAGGTGACGTGCGCGTACTTCTCGGTCTCGGCGATGCGCAGCTGCGTGAGGCCGAGCGAGGCCACGTACTCGCCGAAACTGTTGGTGATCGTCTGCGGGCCGAACGCCACCGGCAGCCGCGAGAACTCGTCGCCGTACGAGGACAGGCACACGTAGCGCGCGAACTTCGGCAGCCGCGCCCGCGGGAAGCCGTCGAACGCCGGGTCGGTCAGCGCGCGGGTCATCTGCCGCGCGCGGTCGGCGCGGAAGTTCATGAACACGACGACGTCGCCGTCGTCCATCCGGGCGGGCGCGCCACCGGCATCGGCGATGGTCGTCGCCTGCACGAACTCGTCGTTCTCGCCGCGCGCATACGCGGCGTCGAGGCCCGCCTGCGCGGACCTCGCGGTGAACGGCGCGACGCCGTCGACCAGCATGCGATACGCAACCTCGACCCGCTCCCAGCGCTGGTCGCGGTCCATCGCGTAATAGCGGCCGCAAACCGTGGCGATGCGCGCCGACACGGCGGCCGTGCTCGCCTTTGCACACACGCCGTCCATGAACGCGAGCGACGCGGCCGCGCTCCTTGGCGGCGTGTCGCGGCCGTCGAGGAACGCGTGCACCAGGATCCGGGAGACGCCGCGCGCGGCCGCCATCTCGACCAGCGCGGCGATGTGCTTCTCGTGGCTGTGCACGCCGCCGGGCGACAGCAGCCCGAGCACGTGCAACGCCCGGCCGCCATCCTTCGCGGCGGCGACGGCGTCGCCGAGCACCGGGTTCTGCGCGAGTTCGCCGGTCTCGATCGCGTGGTCGATGCGCGTCAGGTCCTGGTAGACGACGCGCCCGGCACCGATGTTGAGGTGCCCGACCTCGGAGTTGCCCATCTGCCCGCCCGGCAGGCCAACGTGGCCTTCCGAGGCGTCGATCGTCGTGTGCGGGCATTCGGCGAGGAGCCGTCGCCAATGGGGCATGTGGGCTCGGCTGATCGCGTTGTCGGGGGCGTCGGGCCGGGCGCCGAAGCCGTCGAGGATCAGCAGCACCAGTGGCCGAACCCGTGGACGGAACTGCGGGCCGACGGGCGGACGGGCGGCGGGGTGCGCCGAGGCGGGAGGGGTGTGGGTGGCCATCGGGGCTCGAAGCTCGCTCGGTAGGGTTTGCTGCGCTGCGTTATCATTTTAGCTTTGCCGCCGAGCCCCGCCCCGAATGTCGTTCTTCCAAGAAAACTGGATCCTGATCCTGGTCGCCTTCGCCTCCGGCGCGATGCTGGTCTGGCCGCTCGTGCAGCGGCGCTTCTCGCCGATGAAGGAACTGGGCACGCTGGGCGTGACCCACCTCGTCAACACCCGGGACGCGCTGCTGCTGGACGTGCGCGAGACTCGCGAGTACGAGGGAGGGCGCCTGCCGAACGCGATGCACGTCCCGCTGTCCCAGATCGAGTCGCGTTCCGCGGAATTCGGCAAGTACCTTGCCCGTCCCGTGATCGCCTACTGCGAACTGGGCAACCGCAGCCGGATGGCCGGCGCAGGGCTCGCCAAGGTCGGCTTCAAGGAGATCTACCACCTGAACGGCGGCTACCGGGCATGGAAGGACGCCGGGTTGCCAGTCGAGAAAGCGAAATAGAGCAGATTCATGTCCAACGTCGTCATGTATTCCACCGCGGTCTGCCCGTATTGCGTGCAGGCCGAGCGTCTTCTCGCCGCGAAGGGCGTGAAGGACATCACCAAGATCCGCGTCGACCAGGATCCCGCGAGACGCGACGAGATGATCGCCCGCACCGGCCGGCGTACCGTGCCGCAGATATTCATCGGCGACAAGCACGTCGGCGGCTTCGACGACCTGGCCGCGCTCGACCGCGCCGGCGGGCTCGTGCCGCTGCTCGCCGCGTCGTAGCGCGGCGCGGGCCCCCGCGTGTGCAATGGGCCCGCACTCATCCCGGCGTAAAATGCCGGATTTGACCTTTCCTGGGAATCTTCATGGCCGAAACGCAACTCCCGCCCGCGCCGGACGCCGGCGCCGCCAACATGGTCCAGTTCGCGATCGAGCGGATCTACGTCAAGGACCTCTCGCTCGAGAACCCCGGGTCGCCGCAGTCGTTCCAGCTCCAGGAGCCGCCGCAGGTCGAGGTGCAGCTGCGCACGCGCAGCGATGCGATCGCGCAGGACGTCTACGAGAGCGTGCTGACGATCACGGTCACCGCGAAGAGCGGGGACAAGACGCTGTTCCTGGTGGAAGCGGCACAGGCGGGCATCTTCACCATCAAGGGCGTTCCGGCCGACCGGCTGCAGCCGGTGATGGCGATCCATTGCCCGACGGTGCTGTTCCCGTACGTGCGGGAGACGATCGCCGACGCGACCCAGCGCGCGGGCTATCCGCCGGTGCACCTGCACCCGATCAACTTCGAGGCCCTCTACGCCCAGCAGATTGCGCAGCAGCAGCCGGCGCCGGCCCCGGCGTTGAATTCCTGACCTCCAGCATCCGTGACGTGCGGGCAGCGTGAGGCGAAGGCAGGCGACGGCGTGGCACGGGACTCGTTCGCAGCGGCTTTGATCGTGGTGGTCATGGCATTCGCGGGCGCCGTGAGCGCCGCCGAGTTCCGCGCGACCGCCGAGGCGCCGACGATCCTCTACGACGGCCCCTCGGCGAAGTCGAAGCCGCAGTTTCTCTACGGGCGCGACGTGCCGGTGGAGATCATCGTCATCGTCGAGGGCTGGGCCAAGGTCCGCGACGCCGGCGGCACGATCGGCTGGATCGAGCGCAAGGCGCTCGGCGACAAGCGCACGCTGCTCGTGCGCACGCCGGTGGCCGACGTGCGCGAGCGTGCCGAGGACGCCGCGCCGCTCGTGTTCCGTGCCGAGCAGAACGTGCTGCTCGAGCTCGCCGAGGCGGCGAGCTCGCCGTCGACGACCGCCTGGCCGGGCTGGGTGAAGGTGCGCCACCGCGACGGCACGGGCGGCTACGTCCGCATCACGCAAGTCTTCGGACTCTGACAGCGACACACCGATGCCCGTGACCGTCGCGATTCTCGGCGCCGGCGCATGGGGCACGGCGCTCGCGCTGCACCTCGCGACGCGCGCCACGGCCGCGCCGCGCGTGCGCCTCGTCGCGCGGTCGGCGGAGCAGGCCGATGCGATACGCCGGGCGCGCGAGAATGTCCGGTACCTGCCCGGAGTCGCGCTGCCTCGATCGCTCGAGGTGACGGCCGATCCCGATCGCGTCGTGGGTGTCGACTTCCTCGTCGTCGCGACGCCGGCGGCGGCCCTCGAGGAGGTCGCGAGAACGTTCGCGTCCCGGGGCACTCTCGCGCCGCTGGTGTGGCTGGCGAAGGGCTTTGTCTCCGGCGACGACGGTCCCGTGCTGCCGCACCAGCGTCTGTCGCCGCTGTGGTCCGCGCCCGTGGCGGTGGTGTCGGGTCCGAGCTTCGCGGAGGAAGTCGCGCGCGGTCTGCCGACCGCGCTGGCTGTCGCTGCGACCGCACCCGGTGTCGCCGCCGACGTGGCGGCACTGCTGCGCGGCGACACGCTGCGCGCCTACGAGAGCGAGGACATCGCCGGCGTGGAGACCGGCGGCGCGGTGAAGAACGTGCTCGCGATCGCGGCGGGAGCCTCGGACGGCCTGGGCTTCGGCCACAACGCGCGCGCGGCGCTCATCACGCGCGGCCTTGCCGAGACCGCGCGGCTCGCAGTGGCGCTGGGCGGCAAGCGCGAGACGATGATGGGACTCGCGGGCCTGGGCGACCTCGTGCTCACCTGTACCGGCGACCTGTCGCGCAACCGTCGCGTGGGCCTCGCCCTCGCGAAGGGACGCGGGCTGTCCGAAATCCTCGCCGACCTCGGGCACGTCGCCGAAGGCGTGCAGGCGGCCCGTGCGGTGCGAGTGCTCGCGGCGCAGCACTCGATCGACATGCCGATCGCCGAAGCCGTCGACCGGGTGCTGCACGAGGACCTTCCCGTGCGCGAAGCGGTGGCGGGACTGCTGCGGCGCGAGCCGCGCCCCGAGGCGCACTGAAAGTAAGG
>Ga0209391_10000377_pt1 | contig 20481 bp, 19 predicted proteins | sample PPLLak3March2015_FD_187246 | JGI IMG/M metagenome (GOLD analysis project Ga0209391, IMG submission 187246) | Freshwater sediment microbial communities from Prairie Pothole Lake near Jamestown, North Dakota, USA - PPLs Lake P7 Core (1) Depth... | ecosystem: Environmental > Aquatic > Freshwater >...
GAGGTCAGTGAGCGGTTGCTTCTAGCGGCTGCACCAGCTGCGTCGGTCGCCGCGACCAGAGACGGCCTGGCGTTCGGTGAGGTTGGCGGTACTGCGGACCTTGCCGCTGGTGCCGTCGAACAGCACATTGAAACGCGCCGGTTCACTCCAGTCGTCACACCAGCGCCACTCCCAGACCAGTTCGTCACGCGCCGCGAAATACACGGTCCATCCCGGAAAAGGCGGGCCGATGATCTGCAGCACGTCATCCTGTGTCATGCCTTCGCGGATGCGGGCGAAATGCCTTGGCTCGAGTGCATTCTCCAGGCTGACAAGGAGGCCGTCCTTGTCTATCGTCACCATGTAGGTGTGGACGCCTGCTGGTCCGCGCGGGTAGGCCAGGGTCTGGCTACCGTCCGCATCCTGCCAGCGCATTGCCGGCTGCCCCATGACCCCTTCGACATCTTGCAGGGTGCTGGCACCCGGCCGCAGCCCTCGTCCATCGTAGGATGCGCAGCCGGCGAACAGAAGGGCAAAGATAAGGATGGCGATGGCCTTCATCGGTGACCTTTCCGCTTTTTGCCAGAGACCGCTATTCATGGGACTTCGACACTGATTCGAGCTCTGAGATCCAAGGTTCGAGGCGCTGCCCGACTTGAACGACGGCGCTGAAGCGGTTTTCTGCGGGGTGCTCGACCCCGGTGCGGGGATGGATGCCTTCGAGCGCCGGGTGCAGCGCGTGCGGCACGTTCAGGCTGGCGGTGGCCAGGCGCGTGATGGAGCCGGTCGGCTGCTGGTGGCTGCCGCGGCGGTCGCGCAGCGTCGGGCGCACGCTGCCCTTGAGCAGCATGAAGCGCGTACGGTCGGGGTATTTCTGGCGCAGTTGCAGGGCGTCGGGGCCGGCGTCGATGACGAACAGGCGGCTGTTCGAGTTTTCTTCGCTTGCCAGTGCGTTTTGGGCAGCCTTGGCGCGGTTGGCGAATTCCTTGCTGCCGGGGTTGACGGAAGCCGCCGCGGCGTGGCGCTCGGCATTCTCGCGCGCCCTGGCCAGCGCCTGCTGGCGGGCCGGTCCGTCGAGTTCGAGGACGAAGACGGCCTCGCGCGGCAACTGGCGGGTGAAATGGCGGCGGCCGGCATCGGACTGGAGGTCGCCGACTGCGAAGCCGAGCGCCCGCAGCCGCTCGCCGTCCAGCCATTCCGGCGTGCCGCCGTTGAAGGTGTAGGGGCTGACGACGTCGGCGCCGCTGTCCGGATTGATGACCCGCCAGCGCAGGCTGAGCGCCAGCCCGCTGTTTTCCTGCAGGCGGACGCTGCGCCAGGGCAGCCCGAGTTCGCGCTCGCTCAGCGTCACGGCGCTCTCGGCCGGTGGCGAGCGGTTCCACCAGACGCCGCCGAGGGCGACGGCGTTGGTCAGGGTGATCAGCGCGATGCCGGCGGCGACCGTGTGTCCAGGTGTCCAGCGCTTCATGGTGCTTCCTCCGGCGGCAGGAAGGTGTGGCGCAGGCGCTTGAGGACGAGCAGGATCAGCACCGCGGTCAGGCCGACGACGAGGAAGAACAGGTACTTCGGCATGATCTCCCACCACCATTGGTAGAACTTCGTGTAGAGGAAGATGACGAAGAAGACGATGCCGGTATTGACCGTTTCCGGCCAGCCGCGGCGGGCGCCGAGCCAGATGGCGAGGGCGCTGCAGACGAAACCGGCGACCTGATAGCCGCCCTCGATCACCTGTGTGTCGATGTCGAGGTAGCTGCCATGCGCCCAATGGCTGAGGACCAGCATCGGCAGGAACAGGCAGAGCAGGCCGAAGACACGGTAGGTGCCGGCAAAGCCGGGGAAGCGGCGATGATCGACGGCGAGCGGGAAGGCAAAGAGCAGTGCGGCGACGGGGAAGAAGTTCTCCGGCCGCTCGCCGGTGTGCAGCCAGTAGACGCCGTGCCAGGTACCGACACGCGCCGAGAAGTAGGCGATGACGCAGCAGATGCCGGCGGCGAGCAGCAGGCGCAGGTCGCAGGTGTAGGCGAGGAGGAAGGCCATCGCCGCCCACGGCAGCAGGGCGCGGTCGGTCGGCGTGATGTTGAAGATCTGGCCGAGCATCGAGATGTTCAGCACGAAGCAGGCGAAGGCGACCAGCGCCGCCAGCTTGGTGAAGTAGCCGCTGGCGTCGCGCCGCTGGATCGCCATCGTCAGGGCGAAGGAGGTGAGCGCACCGGCGATCAGGATGGCGACCTGCGCCGTTTCGCCGAAGTGGCCCCAGAACTGGTAGAAGAGGAAGAAGACGCTGGCCGCCAGCGCCAGCGCGCCGAGGAAGGACGCGACGCGCATGCCGAGCGAAAGCTGCCTGGCGCGGCTGTCGCGGTCGACGTCGAAAGAAGCGGAATATTCGCCGAGCAGGCGTTCGTGGTGCGCTTGCACGGCCGCCTGCTGGCCGGGGTCGAAGCGCAGGACGCCTTCCTCCGCCAGGCGCGCCAGTTCGGCCCGGAAGACATGAATGTCATCGGCCCGCTGCTGCGCTTCGGCGCGCGACGGAGGCTGGCGTTCAGTCATCCTGCCCGGCGTTCAGCAGCCGCTCGCAGTAGCGTGCGATCAGGTCAACTTCCAGGTTCACCTTGCTGCCCCGCGTCAGGTACTTGAGCGTGGTGTTTTCCAGGGTGTGCGGGATCAGGTTGATGGTGAACAGTTCGCCGGCCACTTCGTTGGTCGTCAGGCTGGTGCCGTTGACCGTAACCGAGCCCTTGCGCGCGATGTAGCGGGCGATCTCGGGTGGCGCGCAGATTTCGAGCAGGCGGTTGTCGCCGACCGGATCGAAGCGCAGCACGTCGCCGACGCCGTCGACATGGCCCGAGACCAAGTGGCCGCCGAGGCGGTCGGCGAGGCGCAGCGCCTTCTCCAGGTTGATCTCGCCCGGCGCGTCGAGGCCGACGGTGCAGGACAGCGTTTCCGGCGAGACGTCGGCCATGAACCGGTTACCTTCCTTGCCGACGACGGTCAGGCAGACACCGTTGCAGGCGATCGAGTCGCCGAGCGCGACATCGTCGAGGCCGAGGCTGCCAGCCTCCACATGCAGGCGGAAACCCGCCTCGCGGGCGGTGAGATGGGTAATGCGGCCGATTGCGGCAATGATTCCGGAAAACATGGGCGACACCGATCAAGCGAAAATTGAACTTTATCACTGTCCATTGACGACGGGCTTGCGCGAACGCCCGGTTGATAATAGCTTTCTACCTTTACCAAATAGGAGAGAGACATGAAGAAGACCACACTGGCCATGCTGCTGGCCGCCGTCGCCGGCGGGGCACTGGCCGACATCAACGTCGGCGTGACGCTGTCCGCCACCGGCCCGGCCGCGTCGCTCGGCATTCCCGAGAAGAACACGATCGAACTCTTGCCGAAGACCATCGCCGGCCAGAAGGTCAACTACATCGTCCTCGACGACGCCTCGGACACGACGACCGCGGTCAAGAACGCTAGGAAGCTGATCAGCGAGAACAAGGTGGACGTTGTCATCGGCTCGACGACGACGCCGAATTCGCTGGCGATGATCGATGTCGCGGCCGAAAGCGAGACACCGATGATCTCGATGGCCGCCTCGGCGCGCATCGTCGAGCCGATGGATGACAAGAAGAAATGGGTGTTCAAGACGCCGCAGAACGATGCCCAGATGTCGACCGCCATCGTCGAGCACATGACTAACCACGGCGTGAAGACCGTCGCCTACATCGGCTTCTCCGACGCCTATGGCGAGGGCTGGTGGAACGAGTTCTCGAAGATCGCCGAGGCGCGCAAGATCAAGCTGGTCGGCAACGAGCGCTTCAACCGGACCGACACCTCGGTCACCGGCCAGGTCCTCAAGATCCTCGCCGCCAAGCCCGACGCGGTGCTGATCGGCGGCGCCGGCACGCCGGCGGCGCTGCCGCAGAAGGCGCTCAAGGAAAAGGGCTACAAGGGTGTCATCTACCAGACGCACGGTGTCGCCAATGCCGATTTCCTGCGCGTCTGCGGCAAGGACTGCGAGGGCACGGTTCTGCCGGCCGGCCCGGTGCTCGTGGCCGACCAGTTGCCGGCCGACCACCCGGTGAAGAAATCCGCCACTGAATACGTCAGCAAGTACGAAGCCGCGCAGGGCAAGGGTACGGTGTCGACCTTCGGCGCCCATGCCTGGGATGCCGGCCTATTGCTGAACGCTGCTGCGCCGGTCGCGCTCAAGAAGGCGCAGCCGGGGACCAAGGAGTTCCGCGCCGCGCTACGCGACGCGCTCGAGGGCGTCAAGAACCTGCCGGTCGCCCATGGCGTCGTGAACATGAGCGCGCAGGACCACCTCGGCTTCGACCAGCGCGCCCGGGTCATGGTCAGGGTGGAAAACGGCACCTGGAAGCTGATCAAGTAAGCGACTGAAAAGGCGGGGGAAAGGGGCGGGCGTGGTAAACTCCCGCCCCTTGCCGCTTTTTTCGGGAATTCGCCATGCTTCGCAAGCAGTTCCGCACCATTCTGGCCGTCCTTGCCGCCGGTATCGCCGGGCCGGCCCTGGCCGACATCAACGTCGGCGTGTCGGTTTCGGCAACCGGCCCGGCGGCATCGCTCGGCATCCCGGAAAAGAACACGATCGCCCTCTTGCCGACGACCATTGGCGGCCAGAAGGTCAATTACATCGTCCTCGACGACGCCACCGACCCGACGGCGGCAACCAAAAACATCAAGAAGCTGATCAGCGAGAACAAGGTCGACGTGGTGATCGGCTCGACCACCACGCCCAACTCGCTGGCGATGATGGATGTCGCGGTCGACGCCGAAACGCCGTTGATTTCCATGGCCGGTTCGGCGATCGTCGTCGAGCCGATGGATGCCAAGCGCCAGTGGGTCTTCAAGACGGCGCAGAACGACGCGCACATGGCGACCGCCATCGTCCAGCACATGACCGACAAGGGTGTTCAGACCGTCGCCTTCGTTGGCTTCGCCGATGCCTACGGCGAAGGCTGGTACAAGGAATTCGCCAAAATCGCCGAGGCGCGCAAGCTGAAGATCGTCGCCAGCGAGCGCTTCCAGCGCAACGACACCTCGGTGACCGGCCAGATCCTCAAGATCATGGCGGCCAAGCCCGATGCCGTGCTGATCGGCGGTGCCGGCACGCCGGCCGCGCTGCCGCAGAAGACGCTCAAGGAAAAGGGTTACAAGGGCCTGATCTACCAGACGCACGGCGTCGCCAACAACGATTTCCTGCGTGTCGGCGGCAAGGACGTCGAGGGCGCCTTCCTGCCGGTCGGCCCGATGGTCGTCGCGGCGCAACTGCCGGCCGATCACCCGGTCAAGAAGTCGGCGCTGGAATATGTCACCAGGTACGAGGCCGCGCACGGCAAGGGCAGCGTCAGTTCCTTCGGCGGCCACGCCTGGGATGCCGGCGTGCTGTTGCAGAACGCCATCCCGGTGGCGTTGAAGAAGGGGCAGCCGGGGACCAAAGAATTCCGCAAGGCGCTACGCGACGCGCTTGAGGCAACGAACAACCTGCCGGCTGCGCACGGCATCTTCAACATGAGTGCCCAGGATCACCAGGGTTTCGACCAGCGGGCGCGCGTCATGGTCACCATCGAAAACGGTACCTGGAAACTCGTGAAGTAGGCGCCCGCTCGCGCCCCGACTGCCACCCGAACGGTCACTTTTGCTGATGGACCTGCAGATATTCCTTCTTCTTGGCCAGGATGGCGTCACCAACGGCGCCATCTATGCGCTGCTGGCGCTGGCGCTGGTGCTGGTATTCGCGGTGACGCGGGTGATCTTTATCCCGCAGGGCGAGTTCGTCGCCTACGGGGCGCTGACGCTGGCCAGCCTGCAGGCCGGCAAGGTGCCGGGTACCGTCTGGCTGCTGCTGGCGATGGGGGCGACGGTGGTTGCCCTCGACGGCTGGCAGCTGCTCCGCGAGGGGCGCTACCGGCGGCTGCCGCCGCTGCTGATCCTCAACATCGGCATTCCGCTGGCGCTCGCCGGTGCCCTCTTCGCCGTGCCGCCGACCCAGTTGCCGCTGGCGGCGCAGGTGGTGCTGTCGATGATGCTGGTCGTGCCGATGGGGCCGATGATCTACCGCATCGCCTTCCAGCCGCTGGCGAGCGCCTCGGTGCTGGTGCTGTTGATCGTTTCGGTGGCGGTGCACCTCGCGCTGATCGGACTCGGGCTGCTGTTCTTCGGCGCCGAGGGATCGCGCACGCCGGCTTTCACCGACATCAGCTTCGAACTGGCCGGCGCGCCGCTGCAGGGCCAGACGCTCCTCGTCGTGGTTGCCTCGGCGGTGCTCATCATCGGCCTCTACTTCTTCTTCGAGCGCACCATCTACGGCAAGGCCCTGCGCGCCACCGCGATGAACCGCACCGGCGCCCGCCTGATGGGCATCCCGCCGACCCTGGCGGGCCGGCTGTGCTTCACTCTTGCCGCGGCGATCGGCGCCTTTTCGGGGGTGCTGATCGCGCCGATCACCACCATCTACTACGACTCCGGCTTCCTGATCGGCCTCAAGGGCTTCGTCGGCGCCATCATCGGTGGTCTCGCCTCGTATCCGGTCGCCGCGCTCGGCGCCATCCTGGTCGGCCTGCTCGAATCCTATTCGTCGTTCTATGCCAGCGCCTTCAAGGAAGTGATCGTCTTCACGCTGATCATCCCGGTTCTGCTCTGGCGTTCGCTGACCACGCGCCATGTCGAGGACGACGACGAACATACCGACGTGGTGAGCATCGATCCCCGGCAGAATCCGGCCAGGTGGCGCTGGCTGCGCCACCTGCCGCTCGCCGCGTTCGTCGGCCTGCTGCTGGCTGCCCCGCATCTCCTGCCGGAATTCTCGATCACCCTGCTCAACTACATCGGCCTCTACGCCATCGTCGCCGTCGGGCTGGTGCTGCTCACCGGCGTCGGCGGCCTGACCTCGTTCGGGCAGGCCGCCTTCGTCGGCCTCGGCGCCTACACCACAGCCTGGCTGACTACCGTGCATGGCGTCTCGCCGTGGCTGACGCTGCCCATCGGCCTGGCCCTGACCGCCAGCGTCGCGCTGTCGCTGGGTTTCATCACGCTGCGCATGGGCGGCCACTACCTGCCGCTGGGCACCATCGCCTGGGGCATCAGCCTCTACTTCCTGTTCGGCAACGTCGACTTCCTCGGTGGCCACACCGGCATCACCAGCATCCCGCCGGTGTCGCTGTTCGGTTGGGATCTCAAGTCCGGGAACGACTTCTACTACCTGATCTGGCTGGTCGTGCTACTCGCCATCCTGTCGATCCGCAACCTGCTCGACTCGCGCGAAGGGCGGGCGATCCGTGCGCTACGCGGGGGTGTGGTGATGGCGGAGGCGATGGGGGTCAACACGCAGCGGACCAAGATCGTCATCTTCCTGATCGCCGCCCTGCTAGCCAGCGTCTCCGGCTGGCTCTATGCCCACCTGCAGCGCTTCGTCAATCCGACGCCGTTTTCCTTGACCCAGGGCATCGAATACCTGTTCATGGCGGTGGTCGGCGGCATCGGCCACGTCTGGGGCGCTGTTCTCGGCGCCGGCGTGATTACCGTCCTCAAGCAATGGCTGCAGGACTGGCTGCCGCAGATTCTCGGCCAGAGCGGCAATTTCGAGATCATCGTCTTCGGCATCGCCATGGTGCTGGTACTGCAAAAGGCGCGCTCCGGGATCTGGCCGCTGATCATGAAACTGCTGCCGAGCCGCTCGCTGAAACGCGACATGCCGGCTGCGGAAATCCTGCCAAAACGGGCGTCGACCGCAGCCGGCAAACTGCTGCTTGACGCCAGTGAAGTGACCAAGCGCTTTGGCGGCCTGGTCGCCAACAACAGCATGGACCTGACCGTGCAGGCCGGCGAGGTGATGGCGTTGATCGGCCCGAACGGCGCTGGCAAGAGCACGATGTTCAACTGCATTTCCGCGGTCGACCCGGCTTCCGCAGGGAAAATCGCCTTCCTCGGCGAGTCGACCGAAGCCCTCGCCTCGCGTGAAATCGCCCGGCGCGGCATGAGCCGGACCTTCCAGCACGTCCGCCTGCTCGGGCAGATGTCGGTTCTCGAGAACGTCGCCATCGGTGCCCACCTGCGTGGCAGCAAGGGGTTCATCGCGGCGGCGCTGCGCTTCGACCGCACCGAGGAGAACCGCCTGCTCGCCGAGGCCGCCCGCCAGATCGAGCGCGTCGGCCTCGCCGAGCACATGTTCGACCCCGCCGGCAGCTTGTCCCTTGGTCAGCAGCGCATCATCGAGATCGCCCGCGCGCTGGCTTCCGACCCCTGCCTGCTGCTGCTTGACGAGCCGGCCGCCGGGCTGCGCTACATGGAAAAACAGGCGCTGGCCCGACTGCTCGACAAGTTGCGCAGCGAAGGCATGGGCATTCTTCTGGTCGAGCACGACATGGATTTTGTCATGGGCCTGGCCGATCGCGTCGTCGTCATGGAATTCGGCGAGAAGATCGCCGAAGGCCTGCCGGAAGACGTGCAGCGCGACCCCAGGGTGCTCGAGGCTTACCTGGGCGGTGTCGAGTGATGAGCAAGCTTCCCCACCTGCACGAACACGAGGTGATCCTCGAAGTGAAGGACCTGCGCGTCAGCTATGGCAAGGTCGAGGCGCTGCACGACGTCAGCCTGACCATCCGGCGCGGCGAGATCGTCACCGTGATCGGGCCCAACGGCGCCGGCAAGACGACGATGCTGGCGGCGCTGATGGGCCTGCTGCCGTCCGAAGGCAGCATCGTCTATCTCGGCCACGCGCGCGGTCACCAGCGCGAGGTCGAGGTGCTGGTCCGCCAGGGCATGACGCTGGTTCCGGAAAAGCGCGAGCTGTTTGCGGAGATGAGCGTCGAGGACAACCTGATGCTGGGCGCTTTCGACCGCTTTCGCAGCGGCCATCGCGACCATATGGAGACGATGGACGAGGTGTTCGAGATCTTCCCGCGTCTCGAGGAGCGCCGTGCTCAGCTCGCCGGCACGCTATCCGGTGGCGAGCGCCAGATGCTGGCGATGGGCCGTGCGCTGATGGCCAAGCCGAAGCTGCTGATGCTGGACGAGCCGAGCCTCGGCCTGGCGCCGATGATCATCAAGGAAATCTTCCGCGTCATCGCGCAACTGAAGGAAACCGGCGTCGCCATCCTGCTCGTCGAGCAGAACGCCCGCGCCGCGCTGCATGTCGCCGACTATGGCTACGTGCTCGAGACCGGCGAAGTGTCGCTGGCGGGGCCGAGCCGCGAACTCGCCGCCGACCCGCGCGTCATCGAAAGCTACCTCGGCCTCGGCCACAAGCAGCACTGAGGATGGCCGCGGCCAGACGGCCGCGGCATGCATTCAGCGCTGGTCGCGATCGCCGCGGCGGTCGTTGTGGCCCTTGTTCCCCCCCTGGTCGTCGCGTGCTGGCGGCCGCTGCTCGGGTCGCGGCATTTCGCGCATTGGTGCCGGTGGCGGCGGTGCTGCCCGTGGTGCCTCGCGCACCACCGGGGCCGGGCGTTCGCGCGGCGATTCCCGATACGTCTCCCGCGGCGCTTGCTGCACTTCCCTTGCTGCTGGCGGGCGTTGCCAAGTGTCGCGCGGCGCGCGTTCTAGCAGCGGCGGTTGGCGCTGGACGTCTGGCCGGATTTCGCGAGGCATCGGTGTGGGCGGCTGAATCTCGCGAATCATCGGCGCCGGGCGCTCGCGCGGTACCTCCCGGTTGGCCGGCGCCGGCTGCTGGATTTCACGCACCGGCGGAAGCGGGCGCTGCCAACCCTCGCGCGCCGCCGGCGATGGTGCGGGGGGAGCAAGGGGCCGGTTGTCGCGTTCCGCGCGCGGTATTTCGGCGGGTGATGCCGGGACACGCCCCGGGCCTTCCGCATTGCGAACGCTTTCCGGCATTGCCCGCATTGTCTCCTGGGGGTTTGGCGGAGCGGGCCGGCGCTGGCCGACTTCGGATGGACGCGGCAGCGCCGGCGCCATGTCGCGTTGCGGTTCGCTGCCCGCCGGCGGTGGCTTGCCGACAGCCTGCGGCAGGCGGTCGGGTGGCGGTGACGGCTGCCCCGGTGCCAGCCTGGGTGCTTCGCTGCGCGGCGCCGGGCGCATCGCCTCGCTGGTGGGGGCCAGCCACTCGCGGCCAGGCGCGCGCGTCGCCGCCGGCGCTTGGCCCAATTCGTGCCGGTCCGTCGGGCGGAACGCCGCACGGTCGATCGGTCGCCCTTCGCGCAGCAGGTTCGCCGGCACCACCGTGACCGCCTGCGGCTGGCCGTGGTGGGCATAGCGCGGCCGGAAATCCGGGTGCGCGGCGCGGTCGATTTCCACGACGTTGGTCACGTGCGTGACGTTGATCTGGCGAATGTAGGTCGGGCTGGTGCGATAGGCCGGCACATAGACTTCGCGCGGGGCGAGCGGGAACCAGCCGACCGCCGGCGCCGAGCCGGCGCTGAAGGCGACGCTCCAGCCGGGATTGCCGACCCAGCCGACGAGCGCGGGCGCGTAGACCGGGCGTGCGGCATAGGCTCCCGGCGCCCAGCCCCAGCGCCCCCGGGCCTGAACCCAGCGCCCGTAGTGGAAGGGCGCGAAGCCCCACGGCGCCGCGTCGATCCAGGTCCAGCCCCACGGCGCGATCCATGCCCAGCGCCCGTAGCGGTAAGGCGCCCAGCCGGCAACCACGGTGCGCGGGTACCAGACGGCGCCATAGTCCGCAACCGTGTCCCAGTCGCCGTACACGTCCAGATCCTGATAGCCGGTCATGTTCGGCGAGACATGCTGGCGGGCGGCCCGCGAGCGCTCGCGGTTGTCCTGCGCCGTGATCCAGCCGTCGAAGTCATCGCCATAGGGCGCGGCAGCCATGTCGAGCCGGCCGCCATCGAACATCGTTGCCATTTCGCCGGAGCGCACCGGCAAAACCTGGCCGCCGGAAGCGGCTTCCGCCATGCCGGACTGCGCGGCGACGGTGGTTCGGTCGCCGAGTACCTCGATCCGGTAGCGGCCGGGTTCGAAGAAGCGTACGCGGCCCTGCGGCGTGACGATGTCGACGCCGTCGGCCTGGTCGCGGTCGCGGACCGTCACGGCCAGAACGCCGGCCGCCAGTTGCAGGCGGACCTGGCGGTCATCGACGACCGCGAACTCGAGGCGGCTGCTGCCGCCGAGCCGGAATGCGGTCGAGCCGATCCACGCCTCGGCGCGACCGTCGCGTTCGGTATCGAGAATGGCGCCGCTGCTGACCGGCCAGTTGGCCATCGCCGCGCTGCCGGTATCTTGCCGGTCGGCGCGGAACAGGACGCCGCCTTCGGCCAGCGACAGGCGGCCGACGCGGGCGGGCGGGTCGCTGGCCGCCAGCGACGGCTGCAGATAGGCAAGCAGGGCCAGCAGGCCGAAGGTCCAGCGCAACAGGTTAAGCATGTCGACTCCTTGCGATGCCGCCGTCCTTGGCCGGCCGATGCCTGAATAACGCGCGACAGGCGGTTCGGACTGAATGGTGCGGCAGAAAATTTCGTTACCGGATGTTACCGCGTTGCCGGGCGCCTCTGGAGTATCCGATGCGCTCGGGAAAACTGTGATTTTTCAGTCACCTGACGTAGAATCCGCGGTCCCGGTCCGATTCTGCGCCGCCAAACCCCATCCCGATGCTCTATCCCACCCGTTTCGATGTCATCGTCGTCGGCGGCGGTCACGCCGGCACCGAAGCTGCGCTCGCCGCGGCCCGGGCGGGTGCGAACGCGCTGCTGCTGACGCATAACCTCGATACGCTCGGGGCGATGAGCTGCAACCCGTCCATCGGCGGCATCGGCAAGGGCCATCTGGTGCGCGAAGTCGATGCGCTGGGCGGCGCCATGGCGACGGCCACCGACGAGGCCGGCATCCAGTTCCGTATCCTGAATGCATCGAAAGGCCCGGCGGTGCGTGCCACTCGCGCCCAGGCCGACCGGGTGCTGTACAAGCAGGCCATCCGCGGTCGACTGGAAAACCAGTCCAATTTGACCATTTTCGCCGAAGCCTGCGATGACCTGATCGTCGAAGGCGAGCGCGTCGCTGGCGCGGTAACACAGCTCGGCATCCGCTTCATGGCCGAGGCTGTAGTGTTGACCGCCGGCACCTTCCTCAACGGCAAGATTCACGTCGGACTGGAGAGCTATACCGGCGGCCGCATGGGCGATCCACCTTCAGTTTCTCTGGCCAGCCGCCTGAAGGAACTGAACCTGCCGCAGGGCCGCCTGAAGACTGGCACGCCGCCGCGCCTCGACGGCAAGACCATCGACTTCTCGGTCATGGAAGAACAGCATTCGGACAACCCGATGCCGGTCTTCTCCTTCCTCGGCAACGCCGCGCAGCATCCGCGCCAGTTGCCGTGCTGGATTACGGAAACCAACGAAAAGACGCACGACATCATCCGCAGCGGCCTCGACCGTTCGCCGATGTACACCGGCGTCATCGAAGGTGTCGGCCCGCGCTACTGCCCGTCGATCGAGGACAAGATCCACCGCTTCGCCGACAAGAACAGCCACAACGTATTCCTCGAACCGGAAGGCCTGACGACGCACGAGATCTACCCGAACGGTGTGTCGACCAGCCTGCCCTTCGACATCCAGCTGGCGCTGGTTCGCTCGATCCGCGGCCTGGAGAATTGCCACATCCTGCGCCCGGGCTACGCCATCGAATACGATTTCTATGACCCGCGCGGCCTCAAGGACACGCTGGAAACCAAGGCGATCAACGGCTTGTTTTTTGCCGGCCAGATCAACGGCACCACCGGTTACGAGGAAGCAGCCGCCCAGGGCCTGTTGGCCGGCATCAACGCCGTGCGCTACGTCCGCGACAAAGCAGGCTGGTGTCCGAAGCGCAACGAGGCCTACCTCGGCGTACTGGTCGACGACCTGGTCACGCGCGGCGTCTCCGACCCTTATCGCATGTTCACCAGCCGCGCCGAGTACCGCCTCAGCCTGCGCGAGGACAATGCCGACCTCCGGCTGACCGAAAAAGGCCGCGAACTCGGCCTTGTTGACGATGTTCGCTGGGATGCCTTCTGCCGCAAACGCGATGCCATCGCTGCCGAGCAGGAGCGCCTCAAGGCCACTTGGGTCAATCCCGGGAACCTGCCGGCCGACGATGCCGTTCGCGTACTGGGCAAAGGCATCGAGCATGAATACAGCTTGTTCGAACTGCTGCGCCGTCCGGAAGTTTCATACCAAGCACTGGTGACCCTGCCCGGTGGCGGTGACGGCCAGAGCGACCCGCTGGTCGTCGAGCAGCTCGAGATTTCCGCCAAGTACCAAGGCTATATCGACCGCCAGGCCGAGGAGGTGGCGCGATCGGCCGCCTGCGAGGACGCGCGGCTGCCGGCCGACCTCGACTATGCGACCGTTGTCGGTCTTTCCAGCGAAGTCAGGCAGAAGCTCGGTCAGCACCGGCCGCAGACCATCGGCCAGGCTTCCCGGATCCAGGGGGTGACGCCGGCAGCGGTCTCGCTGCTGCTGATCCACCTGAAGCGCTGCGAACTTGTGGCACAGCACAAGGCCGCATGAATCCGATGACCCTCGCCGCCGGCCTCGCCGAACTTGGACTTGACCTGCCCGCTGCGGTTCAGCACAAACTGCTGGCGTTCCGCGACCTGTTGCTGAAGTGGAACAAGACCTACAACCTGACCGCCCTGCGCGATCCGGAACAGGCGGTGTCGCACCACTTGCTCGATTCGCTGGCAATCCTGCCGCATGTCGGCGGCGGCGCACTCCTCGACGTCGGCAGCGGCGGCGGCCTGCCCGGCATCCCGCTGGCCATCGCCCGGCCGGAGCTGGCGGTGACCCTGGTCGATGCCGTGCAGAAGAAGACGACCTTCCTGCAACAGGTCGCCATCGAACTTGGCTTGAAGAATGTTGCGGTTCACCATGCACGGGTCGAGGAAATGCGCGGACAATACGCGCAGATCAGTTCGCGGGCGTTCGCCGATCTGGCGCGCCTGGTCGGCCTGACCCGGCACCTGCTGGAGCCGGGCGGCCGCTGGCTGGCCATGAAGGGCGTCCGGCCGGACGACGAGATTGCGGTGCTGCCTGCCGGCGTCGCGGTCGCGGCGGTCGTGCCGCTGATCGTGCCGGGGCTGGACGCCGAACGACACTTGCTCATTTTGAAAGCCGGGTCATGAAAGTACTCGCCATCACCAACCAGAAGGGCGGCGTCGGCAAGACGACGACAGCGGTAAATCTCGCCGCCTCGCTCGCCGCCGAGGGTCTCAGCGTCCTGTTGATCGACCTCGATCCGCAAGGCAACGCGACGACCGGCGCCGGCATCACCAAGCGCGAGGCGTTGCCGACGGTCTACCAGATGCTGATCGGCGCCGCCGAACTGGGCGAGGTCCGTATCGTCACCGAATTCGGCTTCGACGTCGTGCCCGCCAACCGCGAACTGGCTGGCGCCGAGGTCGAGCTGGTCGAACTCGACCAGCGCGAATACCGCCTCAGGAACGCACTCAAGGCCGGCCACGCACGCTATGACTTTGTCCTGATCGATTGTCCGCCGGCGCTCAACATGCTGACGGTCAACGGACTGGTCGCCGCGGATTCGGTGCTGATCCCGATGCAGTGCGAGTACTACGCGCTCGAAGGCCTGTCCGACCTCGTCGAGACGCTGCGCAAGGTGCGCCATCACCTGAATTCGCGCCTCGAGATCGAGGGCCTGCTACGGACCATGTTCAACGCGCAGAGCACGCTGGCGCAGCAGGTCTCGGGCGAACTCGAAAGTCACTTCGGCAGCAAGGTCTACCGCACCATCGTGCCGCGCAATGTCCGCTTGGCCGAGGCGCCATCCTACGGCAAGCCGGTCATCGCCTTCGACCGGAGCTCGAAGGGCGCGCAGGCCTACAGCGCCCTCGCCCGCGAAATTCTCGAAAGGGTCGTGCAATGATCAAGATGAAAGGCCTGGGCCGCGGCCTCGACGCGCTGCTTTCCGGCAGCGACAGGCCGTCGGGCGACGAGCAGCGCAACCTGCCGGTCGACCGTCTGCGGCCGGGCAAGTACCAGCCGCGCACCCAGATGGACGAGACGTCGCTCGCCGAACTGGCCGCGTCGATCCGGACGCAGGGCATCATGCAGCCGATCCTTGTCCGCGCCGTGGACAATACGCCAGGTGCCGAGCGCTACGAGATCGTCGCCGGCGAGCGCCGCTGGCGTGCCGCCCAGCTTGCCGGTCTCACCGAGGTGCCGGTGCTGGTGCGCAGCATTCCGGACGAGCAGGCGCTGGCGATGGCGCTCATCGAAAATATCCAGCGCGAGAACCTCAATCCGCTCGAGGAAGCCCAGGGGTTGCAGCGGCTGATCGACGAGTTCGGCCTGACCCACCAGCAAGCCGCCGATGCCGTCGGCCGTTCGCGTCCGGCAGCGTCGAACCTGCTCCGCCTGCTGCAACTGAATCGGCTCGTTCAGGACATGCTGATGGCCGGCAAGCTCGACATGGGCCATGCCCGCGCGCTGCTGCCGGTGGCGGGGGCGCAGCAGGTGGCGTTGGCGCAGCGTATCGTGCACAAGGGGCTGTCCGTGCGCGAGATTGAACGCCTGGTGCAGCACCTCCTGAACCCGCCCAGGAAATCGGCTGAGCGGCCGGTCGACCGCGATCTGCTGCGCCTTCAGGAGGAGCTTTCCGACGGACTCGGGGCAAATGTCGCGATCCGCGCCAACGGCAAGGGTGCCGGCCGCGTCACCATCGAGTTCGGCAGTCTCGACCAGTTGGACGGCCTGATCGCCCGGCTGCGCGACTGATTCGTGAAGTGTCGCGCGGTGCGTTGCGGATGTCGGAAAAACCTTGGTTTGTGCGCCGCAACAATTGACTCTTGTATAAGACTTCGCTATACTCACATGGTTTTCAGTCGGGGCCTGCCGTGCACCCGCATGTGATCTGGATTCTCAGTCGACAGGCGGCGCTGGCGATACTCCTGGGGGTCATCACCTGGGTGTTGGTCGGCAGCAATGCGGCAGTCTCGATACTGATCGGGGGATCAATCGGCATCATCGCCAACGCGGGCTATGTCCTGCGGGCCATGCGAGTGTCGACAGGGGATGACCCGCTCAGGCTGTATCGGGCGCAGTCGGCCGGGGAGGGATTGAAGTTCGCCCTGACCTTCGCCGGATTTGCGCTGGTGTTCTGGGGGTACAAGGAGGTGGCGGCCTTGCCGCTCTTTCTTGGCTACGCATCAACCTTTGCCATCTTCTGGGTGGCACTCTTGAAGCAACGCTAGGCTGAACGGAGAAATCATGAGCGCTGAAGGCGGCCTGACCACAACCGGCTATATCCAACACCACCTGACCAACCTGGCGGTCTGTTCCGACGCTGCCAGGGATGCGGCGGGTCATTGCCAGGGTTTTTGGACTTTCCACCTCGACACCCTGCTGGTTTCCGGCATCCTCGGCCTGATTGTCTTCGGCCTGATGGCCAAGGTCGCAAGCAAGGCGTCCGCTGGTATTCCGGGTAGTCTGCAGAACTTCATCGAAATGGTCGTCGGCATGGTCGACCAGCAGGTCAAGGACACCTTCCATGGCAAGAGCAAACTGGTGACCCCGCTTGCCATCACGATTTTCGTCTGGGTGTTCGTCATGAATGCCATGGACCTCATTCCTGTCGATTTCCTGCCCCTGGCTGCCCAGAAGCTGACCGGCAACGAACACCTGCCCTTCAAGTTCGTGCCGACCACCGACCCCAACCTGACCTTCGCGATGTCCATCTCGGTGTTCCTGATCAGCATTTTCATGGGCCTGAAGGTCAAGGGCTTCGGCCACTTCATGCACGAAGTCTTCGCGGTCCCGTTCGGGATGAAGCTCGCCCCGGTGAACCTCCTGTTCCGTATCGTCGAAGAAATCGCCAGGCCGATCTCGCTGTCCCTGCGTCTTTTCGGCAACATGTATGCCGGCGAAATGGTCTTCATCCTGATCGCCCTGCTCGGCATCTGGCAGCTTCCGCTGGCCCTGCCCTGGGCGCTGTTCCACATCCTGATCATCACCCTGCAAGCCTTCGTGTTCATGATGCTGACCATCGTGTACATGTCGATGGCTTCCGAGTCGCACTAGGTTTCAGCAGTATCCCTTCGTTCTCAACCTTAACCGCAACAACCTACCTTACTGAGGAGTAAACATGGAACTCGCAACCGTCCTCTCCAACACCGCCATCGCCGTTGCCATCCTGATCGGCGCCGGTGCTCTGGGCACCGCCATCGGCTTCGGCATCCTCGGCGGCCGTTTCCTGGAAGGCGCTGCCCGTCAGCCGGAGATGATCCCGACGCTGCAGGTCAAGATGTTCATCGTCGCCGGCCTGCTTGATGCGGTGACCATGATCGGTGTCGGTATCGCGCTGTTCATGCTCTTCGCCAATCCGTTCATCGCACTGGTCAAGTAGTCATCCGCGCCCCTGAAACCCTTATCACCAGGAGGTTAGCGTGAGCATTAACGCTACACTGATTGGCCAGGCCATCTGGTTTGCGATCTTCATCTGGATCACGATGAAGTATGTCTGGCCGCCGCTGCAAAAGGCGATGGCTGACCGTCAAGCCCAGATCGCCGATGGCCTGGCTGCGGCCGAGCGCGGCAAGCACGAGCAGGAGCTCGCGGCCAAGCGTTCCGCCGACGCGATGCGCGTAGCCAAGGAGAAATCTGCGGAACTCGTGGCACAAGCCGAAAAGCGTGCGCAGCATATCATCGAGGAAGCCAAGGGCAACGCCAAGGTCGAGGCCGAGAAGGTTGTCGCCGGCGCCAAGGCGGAAATCGATCAGGAAGTCGAACGGGCCAAGCAGCATCTGCGCGAGCGCGTCGCCGAACTGGCCGTTGCCGGTGCCGAGAAGATCCTGCGCAAGGAAATCAACGCGTCCGTGCATGCCGACATGCTGGGCGCGCTGAAAAAGGATCTGTAGGCAATGGCTGAATCCGTCACTATCGCCCGCCCCTACGCCGAAGCCCTATTTCAGGCAGCGAAGGAGAGTGGCAATCTGGCCAAATGGGCCGGGCAAGTCGCTCTGCTCGGCCAGGTGGCCGCCAATCCCGAGGTCCGCGAGGCCATCGGCGATCCCAATGTGGCTGCCCCGCAACTGGTCGACCTGTTCCGGTCCGCCTGCGGTACGGCGGTAGATGCGGAGCTGTCGAACTTCATCCAGCTGCTGTCCGCGAATGATCGCCTGGCGCTCTGGCCCGAAATCGGCACCTTGTTCGAAAGCTACAAGCAGGCCGAAGAGGGTGTCAAGCAGGCCACGATCGTCTCAGCCTTCCCGATTGACGCCTCTCAGGCCAACGCCCTTGTTCCACTACTCGAGACCGTGTTCAAGTCCAAGCTCGAGGCTTCCGTTGCGGTCGACCCGGAACTGATCGGTGGTATCAAGGTGATCGTTGGCGACCAGATGCTGGATGCGTCTGTCCGTGGCAAGCTCGACGCCATGGCTACGGCGCTGAATAACTAGGAGAATTTCATGCAGCTGAATCCTTCCGAAATTTCTGAACTGATCAAGAGCAAGATCCAGAACCTGCAGGGCGCATCGGAAGTGCGCACGCAGGGCACGGTAGTCTCGGTTACCGACGGTATCTGCCGCATTCACGGCCTGCAGGATGCCATGCAGGGCGAAATGCTGGAATTCCCCGGCAATACCTTCGGCATGGCGCTCAACCTCGAGCGTGATTCCGTCGGTGCCATCGTTCTTGGTGACTACGAGCGCATCTCCGAAGGCGATGTCGTCAAGACGACGGGTCGCATTCTGGAAGTCCCTGTGGGCCCCGAGTTGCTTGGCCGCGTGGTCAACTCCCTGGGTCAGCCGATCGACGGCAAGGGGCCGATCAACGCCAAGCTGACCGACAAGATCGAAAAGGTCGCGCCGGGCGTCGTCTGGCGCAAGTCGGTTTCCCAGCCGGTGCAGTCCGGGTTGAAGTGTGTGGATGCCATGGTGCCGGTTGGTCGTGGCCAGCGCGAACTGATCATCGGTGACCGCCAGACCGGCAAGACCGCCGTTGCTGTCGATACGATCATCAACCAGAAGGGCAAGAACCTTTTCTGTGTGTATGTCGCTATCGGCCAGAAGGCGTCCACCATTGCCAACGTCGTGAACAAGCTCGAAGCGCATGGCGCGATGGAATACACGATCATCGTTGCTTCCCCCGCATCCGAATCAGCGGCGCTGCAGTACATTGCACCGTACTCGGGCTGCACGATGGGCGAATACTTCCGCGACCGCGGCCAGGATGCGCTGATAATTTATGACGACTTGACCAAGCAGGCCTGGGCTTACCGTCAGGTCTCCCTGCTGCTGCGCCGTCCTCCCGGCCGCGAAGCCTACCCGGGTGACGTCTTCTATCTCCACTCCCGTCTGCTGGAACGTGCCGCTCGCGTTTCGGACGCCTGGGTCGAGGAGTTCACCAAGGGCGAAATCAAGGGCAAGACTGGTTCGCTGACCGCGCTGCCGATTATCGAAACGCAGGCTGGTGACGTATCCGCCTTCATTCCGACCAACGTGATCTCGATTACCGACGGCCAGATCTTCCTGGATACCGACCTCTTCAACGCGGGTATCCGCCCTGCGATCAACGCGGGCATCTCGGTGTCCCGCGTTGGTGGCGCCGCACAGACCAAGTTGATCAAGAAACTCGGCGGCGGTGTCCGTCTCGCACTGGCCCAGTATCGCGAACTGGCGGCCTTTTCGCAGTTTGCTTCCGACCTCGACGAAGCGACGCGGAAACAGCTTGAGCGTGGCCGTCTGGTGACCGAACTGATGAAGCAGGCCCAGTACTCGCCGATGAGCATCTCCGAGATGGCCGTATCACTTTACGGCGTCGACAAGGGCTACTTTGATGATGTCGAAATCAAGCGCGCCCTGGATTGCGAAAAGGCCATGATTGCTCACCTGAAGGCCCACAACGCTGACCTGATGAGCAAGATGGAGTCCACTGCGGAGCTGGACAGCGAATCGGAGAAGCAACTCGTTGCCGGTATCACGGCCTTCAAGAGCAGCTGGGTCTGATCTAGGAGAACGTCATGTCCAGCAGCAAGGAGATTCGCACCAAGATCAAGAGCGTCGAAAGCACGCGCAAGATCACCAAGGCCATGGAGATGGTGTCCGTATCCAAGATGCGCAAGGCGCAGGAACGGATGCGGGCTGCCCGTCCCTATGGCGAGAAGATCCGGCGCATTGCGGCCAATCTGTCCCATGCCTTGTCCGAATACAGGCACCCCTTCCTCGTCAATCGGGATCCGGTGAAGGCGGTCGGCTTCATTTTGATCACTTCCGACAAAGGGCTGTGTGGCGGCTTGAACTCCAATATCCTTCGTCTGGTGGTCGTTCGCATGAAGGAACTGGAGAGTCAAGGCAAGAAGCTTCAGGTCACCTGCATCGGCAACAAGGGTTTGGGCTTCATGCAGCGCGCCGGTGCCAGGGTCGTCTCCCAGGTCACGGGCCTTGGCGATACCCCGCACCTCGAGAAGCTGATCGGGGCGGTCAAGGTTCAGCTGGATGCCTACATGAAGGGCGAAATCGATGCTGTTTACATTGGCTACACCCGTTTCATCAATAACATGAAACAGGAGCCGGTGTTCGAGAAGCTTATC
>Ga0209391_10000378_pt1 | contig 20480 bp, 13 predicted proteins | sample PPLLak3March2015_FD_187246 | JGI IMG/M metagenome (GOLD analysis project Ga0209391, IMG submission 187246) | Freshwater sediment microbial communities from Prairie Pothole Lake near Jamestown, North Dakota, USA - PPLs Lake P7 Core (1) Depth... | ecosystem: Environmental > Aquatic > Freshwater >...
CCGGGCGCCGGCGCGCGCGAGGCCCTCGCGCGCGCGGCCGAACAGGCGCAGCTTCGACGCGTCGTCGAACATGGAGTAGGCGACGGGCGTCACGACCAGCGTCAGGACGAGCACGAGCGACTGCCCACCGATGATCACGAACCCGATCGCGCGGTTCGTGCCCGAGCCCGCCCCGCTCGACAGCACCAGCGGAATCATGCCCGCCACGAACGACAGGGTGGTCATCAGGATGGGCCGCAGCCGATCCCGGCTCGCCTGGATGATCGCCTCGTGCACGCCCATGCCGTGGTCCCGAAGCTGGTTCGCGCGATCGATCTGCAGAATCGAGTTCTTCTTCACGACGCCGAAGAGCACCAGCAGGCCCAGCGCCGAGAAGATGTTGAGCGACTGGCCGGCCACGATGATCGACAGCAGCGCGAACGGGAGCGTCAGCGGGAGCGAGAGCAGAATCGTGAGCGGGTGGAGCCACGACTCGAACTGGGCCGCCAGGATGAGATACATGAACACGAGCGACAGGCCGAAGGCGAGCAGGAAGCTCTGTCCGGTGCGGACCAGTTCCCGGGAACGCCCGGCGAACCGCGTCAGGTACTCCGGTCCGAGGTTCAGCGCCGACGCGGATGCCTGCATCGCGTTCATGACGTCGGTCTGACCGAAGCCCGGCAGCAGGTTCGCGTACACCGTGACCTGCCGCGCCCGGTTCAGGCGCTGGATCTCGGCGGGCGCCGTGCCGGGCTCGAACGTGGCGATGTTGTCGAGGGCCACGCTGCCCAGCCGCGACGACGGCACGGTGAGGCGCCCGACGTCCTCGGCGGTGCGGCGGGAGGCCGCGAGCGCGCGCAGGTGCACCTCGTACTGCTCGTCGCCCTCGTTGTAGGTGGTGACCTGGTCGCCGCCGACAAGCAGCCGCATCGCTTCGGCCGCGTCGCCGATCTGCACGCCGAGGTCGGCCGCCTTCGCGCGATCGAGCGTCACTTCGAGCTCGGGCTTCCCGGGATTCAGCGAGATGTCCACGTCGACCGCGCCGGGGACCTTGCGAGTGTCGGCGGCAATGCGCTGGGCGTACTGCTGGAGCCTACTGATGTCGGGGCCGTTCAGCACGAACTGGATCTCCGCGCTCTGCTGCCCTCCCCCGCCCATCGCCGCGATCGGGCGCACCGCCGTCCGCAGGCCCCCCGAGGCGTATTGCGTCGCCAGTTCGCGTCGGACCAGCCCGGCCACGGCGAACACGTCCCGCCTCCGCTCGCCGATCGGAACCAGGCGCACGTAGATTGTGGCCGTGTTCGCGGTCCGCGCGGAGTCGTCGGCCACGGTCACCATCGTGAAGGCGACCTCCGGATAACCCGAACGCAGCCTCGTCGCGATCCGGTTCGCGATGAGCTCCGTCGACTGCAGGCTCGTCCCCTCGGGCGCGCGCAGGCCGACCTCGAACTCCGACTGGTCGTCGATCGGCAGGAAGTTCTTGTTGGCGGCCATGAACAGCGGGACGCTCGACAGCAGCACGAGGAAGGCCACCAGGGCCACGGCACGCCGGTGCGACAGGGCCCATTCGAGCGCCTTCGTGTAGCCGCGATCGAGCGGGCCGAACCACGCGCTCTCGCGCGAGGTGTGGGCGGGATGCACCGGGTCGCCGTCCTGCCGGCGCACCTTCAGCCACCGCGCCGCGAGCATGGGTGTCAGGGTGAAGCTGACCAGGAGCGACACCATCACCGCGAACGCCATGGTCAGGCCGAAGCTCTTCATGAAGCGGCCCGGGATCCCGCTCATGAAGCCGATGGGCAGGAAGATCGCCACCAGCGAGAGCGTCGTGGCCATCACGGCGAGGCCGATTTCTTTCGTCGCCTCGACGGCGGCCACGAAGGGATCGCGGCCCTTCTCCTCGATGAACCGGTAGATGTTCTCGAGCACCACGATCGCGTCGTCGATGACGATGCCGACCGAAAGCGTGAGGGCGAGCATCGTCATCGAGTTGAGGGTGAAGCCCTGGTACCAGATGAGGCCGAACGCCGCGATGATGGACGTCGGGATGGCCGTCGCCGCGATGACCGTGGACCGCCAGTTGCCCAGGAAAATCAGCACGACCAGGGCCGCCAGCAGGGCGCCGACGACCAGGTGTTCCTGCACGGCGCGGATGGACGCCTTGATGAAGTCGCCCTGGTCGCGGACGACGGTGATCGCGTAGCCCGGAGGCAGCGCCGAGCGCACGTCCTCGATGCGATCCTTGACAGCCTGGATGACCTGAACGGCGTTGGTGCCCGACTGGCGCCGGACGTTCAGCACGACGGCCGGGGACCCGTTCACGCTGGCGAGCGTGGCCGCGTCCGCCATGCCGTCCTCGATGGTGGCCACGTCGGCCACCGTGATCGCGTGGCCGTCGCGCACGCGCACGACGATCCCTCCGAATTGCTCGACCGACTGGACGCGCCCCAGCGTGCGGACGGTGAGGTTCTGCGGGCCCTGCTCGAGCCGCCCCCCGGGGACCTCGACGTTCTGCGACTGCAGCGCCCTGGCCAGTTCGGTCACCGTCACGTTGTAGGCGCGCAGGCGGTCGGGATCGACCCTCAGGTTGATCTGCCGCCCGCGGCCCCCGAGGACCAGCACCTGCCCGACGCCGCTGACCGTCTCGAGGCGCCGCCGCAGCACCTTGTCCGCGTACTCGGTGACCTCGTTCACCGGCTTCGGGGCCGAGACGGCCAGGCCGAGCACCGGCGCCGCGTCCATGTCCATCTTCTCGATGACCGGCTGCAGGATCGTGCGGGGCAGCTGCGGGAGCACGCGATTGACCTTGTCGCGCACCTCCTGGGCGGCCACATCGACGTCCTTCTCGAGGAGGAACGACGCCGTGACAATCGAGACCCCTTCGGCGGAGGTCGAGCGCAGCTCGTCGAGCCCGCTGATCGTATTGACGGCCTCTTCGATCTTGTCGGAGACCTCCGTCTCGATCTGTTCCGGCGCGGCGCCGGGCTGCCGCGTGGTCACCATGATGGTCGGGAAGTCGACCTTGGGGAACCGGTCGACGCCGAGCTGCGAGTACGCGAAGGCGCCGATCACGGCGAGCGTCAGCACGAGCACCGTCGTGAACACCGGCCGTCGAACGCAGATCGCCGCAAGCCACTGCATCCGCCGCCTACTTCCTGGAGGCCGGCGCCTGCGCGGCCGCCGGAGCGACGCGGACCAGCGCGCCGTCGGAGAGCGCCTCGACCCGGGAGGTCGCCACCATCTCGCCGGCCGAAAGCCCCTGGAGGACTTCCGTCACGGGCCCGAGGCTCAGCCCCGTCGCGATCATGCGCTGCTCCACGACCGTCCCGCTCACGACGAAGACGTGGCTCACGCCCGCCACCGTGGCGACCGCCGCCGACGGAACGACTATCGACGGCGCCGAGGACGGCAGCCTCACCTCGGCCGCGGCGAACATGCCGGGCTTCAGCAGATCGCCCGGATTCGGCACGATGGCCTCGACGGTGAGCGCGCGCTGATCGGGGCGAAAGGCCGGCGAGACGAACCGGACATCGCCGTCGAAATACCGCCCGGGAAACGCGTCGACGGCGAGGCGGACCGTCTGGCCCGGCGCGATGAGGCCGGCGGACTGTTCGGGCACGGTGAGCTCAACCCGGAGCGGCGCGATCTTGACGATGGTCGCCACCTTCGTGCCGCGCGTCACGAAGTCGCCCACGCTGACGTTCCGTTCCATGACCAGGCCGGCGAAGGGCGCGCGCACGACGGTGTCCCCGAGGGCTTTCCGTGCGAGGGCGAGCCGGGCTTTGGCGCCCTCGAGCATCCGGAACTGCTGCTGAGCCGCGTTGCGCGCGGCGCGGTACTGGTTGCTGGTGGCCTCCACCTGCGTGCGCCGCTGATCGAATTCCGCCTGGGACACGACCCGCTGTTCGAGCAGGCTGCGGATCCGGGCAAACTCGGCCTCCGCGAGTTCCCGTGTCGCTTTCGCCGCCGCCACCTCAGGCACCCCGTCGATGCTGAAGGCCACGCCCGGTTCGATCGCCAGGCGCGCCTCGAGCTGCGCCACGCTGGCCTCGGCGTCCGAGGCGGCCGCCTGCGCCTCCACCTGGGACAGCGTGACGAGAGGCGAGCCCTCGGACACGCGGCTGCCCCGCTCGACCGGCGTGCCAGTCACCCGGCCGGTCGTCTCCGCCGCCACCTCGGCCTCCTCGGCAGCCGTGAGGGTGCCGGTCACGCGAAGCACGCGGTTGACGGTCTGCTGCTCGGCGGGAGCGGCGGAAATCTCGAGCGGCTCGGGCGCCGGCGGCGCCGCCTCGGATTTCACGCCGGGACCGCATGCCGCCGCAACGGCGGCCATCACCGCCAGGGCCGCCATGCCTGCATTGCTGCACTTCACGCTGCGCCTCCATGCCCCGATCCGCCGCCGGCCGCCCCTTCCAGAAACAGCGAGAGAATCTCCGCCGCGTCCCGCTGCGGCTTCTCGGCGCCCGACGACAGCGCTTCGAAGATGCAGCTGTGCACCATGCCCAGGTACGCCGATGCGAGCATGCCCGGGTCGCCCCCGCGCAGCGTGCCCTCGTCGACCCCCTGGCGCATGAGTTCGACCAGCTGCTCTCTGAGCCGCCTGGTGTGCGCGCCGACGCGCTCGGCGATCAGGTCTGAGAACGCCGCCGTCAGCCTCCCGCGCTCCGAGAGGAACAGCCGGAAGAACCCTCGCCTCTCCTCGAACGTCCTGAACATCGCCGCGGTCAGGGCCTCGAGCTTCTTGCGCGCGCCCTCGGCCTGCCGCGCCTGGTCGAGGAGCCCGAAGAAGAACTCCCACTGGGACTCCACGACGCGGAGGTAGAGTTCGTCCTTGCTCTCGAAGAACTGGTAGACGCCTCCCACACTGAACCCGGCTTCGCGGGCAATGTCGCGGATGGACGTGGCGTGGAACCCCTTTTCGCTGAACACTCTTTCGGCGGCGTCGAGCAGACCGGCAAGATCGGCTTCCCGATGGCGGCGGCGTCGGATGGATGAACTTGTATTCATACTTCGAATCTCTGCTCCGACTGTACGCGCGCGTTCAAGCCGTGTCAAAGAATTTCCCGCCGCCCGAAGCGCCCAGCGTGCCGCCGGTTCGGTCAGCTCCGTGCACGCAGTCGAATCCTGGCGGGTGGCTCCGGAAGCCTCACTGAAGGCGGACAACGGCTGGCTGAGGCTGGAGGGCCTCATCTGGCTCGAAGACGGGGAGCTGAACTCTCACCGACAGGCCGGCGTCAGGCGTCCCTCCGCGTCCTTCCACACCGGGACCCACGCGAGCGCCACCAGCTGCACGGTCACATCGGTGCGCTTCGGCTTCAGCGTCACCGGCTCCAGCGTCTCGGTGAGCGGATCCAGCGCTCCGCCGAGGGCGTCGATGTCCGCCTGCGCGTGGGCCTCGAGCTCAGCTTTCTGCTGTTCGGCGGCAGCGAGCGTCTGCCGGGCCCGCTCGATGTCCTGGCTCTCCTTCATCGTTCTGCCCACGCCGCGCGCCGCGGTGGTGGCCTTGCCGAGTGTCGACGCGCTCAGCGCCTTGCGACCGAGGAGCGCCCCGAACACGGTGGCTCCCATCGACACCGCCGTCTGGAGCTTCTGCTGCGAGGCTTGCGCGGACTCGCGGTCGACGGCCTGCGCCGCCCGCCGGATCTTTTCGTCGAGCGCTGCCAGCTTCGGCGCGTACGTCCGCCGCAGTTTCTCCACCGCTTCGTCGCGCTGCTCCCGGGCCGCCGTCTGGAGACGAACGCGGAAATCCCGCTCCGACTCGCCGGGCGCCGACACGAGGCCCGTGCGCCGGCTCTTCAGCAGGTCGAGCGTCTGGCTCTGGCCGATCCAGCTCTTGAAGGACTTCGCCCACGAGTCGTACGACCTGGCGCGCGTGGCGGCCGGCGGAACGTCGAGGAACCGAGCGGCCGCCGCGGGTTCGGCGTGAAGGTCCTTGGCGGACATGTCGAGCACGGTGCCATCGGCCCACTCGACGCTGCCGAGCCGCGCGTCGATGGCCGCGACGACCGTCACGGTGCGGGCCGCGTCGATGCGCAGTTTCGCGTCCGAGAACCCCACGCTGCCGGCCCCGACCGCTCTGGGCTCGTAGCACAAGCTCGCGGCCCCGGGCCGGGCGAGCGTCACCGGCACGAAGAACTGCGCAATCCCGGCCGGCAGCACCGGCCTGTCGGCACCCTCGCCGGCGTCACCCTCCGCGCGGCTCGGAGGGCCCGACGGCCGGGCCGAGGGGTGTTCCGGGACGGACGCCGCGTGCGGCGTCGCCTGCAACGCGGCCGCCGCTTTGCGCGGGCCCATCAGGACCTTGATCTGATCGCGGGTCAGCGGGCCGCGCAGGTACGACATGGCCCAGCGCGACTCGAGCACGGCCGGCGCGTCCTCGTGCACGTTGTTCATCACGAACACGCGGCTGCTCAATCCGCTGAGGGCGCGGTCGAAGTACGCGCGATCGAACCGGCCGCCACCGGAGGCGAGTGCGCCCTCGAGACCGTCGAGCACCCGCGCTTTGTCGCGCTCGGTCTGCAGGCGGCCCAGCCACCAGGTGCCGCAGTTGGCGAGCCCCTTGTAGTCGAGATCCACGGGGTTCTGTGTCGCGAGGAGGCACCCGAGCCCGAACGCGCGGCCCTGCTTGAGCAGCGTGAGTAGCGGCGTCTTCGACGGCGGGTTCGCCACCGGCGGGAAGAACCCGAACACCTCGTCCATGTAGAACAGGGCGCGGAGACTCGTCGTGCCCTGCTGCGCCCGCATCCACGCCAGCAGCTGGTTCAGGAGCAGCGACACGAAGAACATCCGCTCCCGATCGCCGAGGTGGGCGATGGAGAGGATCGAGACGCGCGGCCGGCCATCGGCCGAGTAGAGCAGCCGGTCGATGTCGAGCGGTTCGCCGTCGAGCCAGGCGTCGAAGCCCGGCGACGCGAGCAGGTTGTTGAACGCGGTCGCCAGCCCGAATCGATCCGTCGCGGGGAAGAACGACTCGAGTTCGAGCACGCCGATCCGCTGCACGGGCGGGGCCTGGATGAGCTGGATGAGCCCCGCGAGGTCGACGCCGCGGCCGGCCGCCCACGTCGCCGTGAGGATCGAGGTCAACAGGGTATGTTCGCGGCTCCGGCCGGGCTCGGCCCCGACGCCCGCCAGCGTCAAGAGGCTCGTCGCCGTCGTGGTCACGCGCTCCGCGAACAGCTCGCGGTCCTCCATGACGGCCGGCGGCGGCGCGTCAAGCGATCGGAGCATCGACACCGGCAGGCCGGCGCTGCTGCCGGGCGTATAGATGGCGAAGTCCGACGCCGCTCGAAGCCGTCCGATTCGCGCGCCGTCCTGTCCCCACTCGGCGAGCCCGCGCGCCCACTTCGCCGCCTCGTCCGCGGCAAACTGATCGACGCTCACGCCCTTCCGCCGCGCATCGTCCTGGTTGACCCAGGGCCGGAAGTCCTCCGGAGCCAGGTCCGGAAACGTGAGCAGGAGGTTGCCGAGGTCCCCTTTCGGATCGACGGCGATGACCGGCACGCCGTCGATGGCGGCCTCTTCGAGCATCGACAGACAGAGGCCTGTCTTGCCGCTGCCCGTCATGCCGACGCACACGCCGTGCGTGACCAGGTCCCGCGAGTCGTACAGGACGAGACCGTCCTCGCGCCTGCCGGATGCGAGGTCGTAGGTCCGGCCGAGGTAGAACGCCCCGAGTCTTTCGAAGTCCTGCATCGTGATGCCCCCGCGCGCGTGCTGGCCAGTCTACCCCACCCGAGCTCGCGCGGCGCCGGCGGCTACAGGTTGAAGCAGACCACGCGCGTCTCGGTCATCTCCTGCAGGGCGAAGCGGATGCCCTCGCGGCCGATGCCGCTCATCTTCGTGCCGCCGAACGGCATCACATCGAGCCGGTAATCGGTGGAGTCGTTCACGATCACGCCGCCCACGTGGAGCCCCCGGATGGCCGTGAAGGCCGCCCGGAGGTTTTCGGTGAAGATGGCCGCGTGCAGGCCGTAGTCGACCCGGTTCGCGCGGGCGATCGCCTCGTCGAGCGTGCCCGCGCGGTAGAGCGAGACCACTGGACCGTAGACTTCGCCGCAGTCGAGGCGCGAGCCCTCCGGCACCGACTCGAGCACCGTGGGCCAGACCAGCGCCCCTTCGCGCCGGCCGCCGGCGAGCACGCGCGCGCCGCCTCGCTCGGCCTCGCGCACCCACGCTTCGACGCGCTCCGCCTGGCGGACCGTAATCATCGCGCAGACGTCGGTCGCCTCCTCCATCGACGATCCCGCCGTGAGCGCCTGCACGTGCGCGACAAAACGCTCCCGGAACGCGTCGTAGACCTCCGGCAGCACGAACACCCGCTGCACGCCCAGGCAGTTCTGCCCCGCCTGGGCGAACGCGCCGGCCGCGATCGCCGGCACGGCCCGATCGAGGTTCGCGTCGGGCATCACCAGGACGGGCGAATTCGAGCCCAGCTCCATGCAGAGCTTTTTGATCCCCGCCGTTTTCGTGATCCGCAGGCCCGTGTCGACGCCGCCGGTGAAGGTCACCAGGCGGACGCGCGGGTCGGCGACAATGGCCTCCCCCAGCTCCTCGCCGCGCCCGGTGACGACGTTCAGCCGGCCGGGGGGAAGCCCGGATGCCATCAGATCCTGCGCGAGGCGCAGCGCGGAGAGCGGTGTCGCCGTGCCGGGCTTCAGCACGACGGCGTTCCCGCCGGCGAGCGCCGGTCCGACCTTGTGGCAGGCCATCGCCAGCGGGTCGTTGAACGGCGTGATGGCGCCGACCACGCCCACCGGGAACCTGAAGTAGTAGCCCACCCGGTCTTCCGATCCGGCCCTGCTGTCGAACGGGAGCGTCTCGCCGGCCAGCCGCCTCCCCTCCTCCGCCGCCAGGCGGAGCAGCGTGACGCACCGGACCGGCTCGCGGCGCGCTTCGCGAATCGTCTTGCTCCCTTCGAGGGCGATCGTGCGCGCGTAGCCTGCGAGGTCGGCCTCGAGGCGCGCCGCGGCGCGCATGAGCACGTCGTACCGGGCATGGGTCGGCCACGGCCGATCGGCCGCCCGCGCGGCGGCCGCCACCGCCGCGTCGACGTCCTCGGCGCGCCCGCGCGGCACGGTGTCGACGAACCGGCCGTCGAACGGATTGGCCACGTCGAGGGTGTCGTCGCGGCCGATCCACTCGCCGTCGATCAGCATCCGCGCGCCCTGCCCGTCTCCCGGCCGCGGAGTGGCGCCGCGATCAACGGCCATCGGTCCCTCCCTGGCTCCGGCGCGTCCGCCAGTACCGCTCGAGGCCCGCCCAGCAGTCGTCAAGCGACATGGCGTCGCGATAGGCCTCGTTCTCGTCGGGCGTGACCCGCTGGCGCACGCGCTCGCGTACGGACTCGACGAACGTCGACAGGCGGCGTTCCTCCGGGACCTCGGCGAGGATCCTGCCCGCGAGTTCGTCCCAGGCGTCCAGTTCGCGGCTCAGCGCATCGACGTGGGCGCCCGAGTCGCCAAACAGGCCGAAGTGCGTGACGAACACCCCCGAAGGCTCCCATGCGCGCACCCTCGCGAGGCTCGCCTGCCACGCGCGCACGTCGATGTCCGGCGGCGGCGTGGGCGGCAGCACGTACGGGCTCGGGCCGACACGGATGCCTCCCGTATCGCCCGCGTAAACCACGCCCGAGCGCCGGTCGCGGTAACAGACGTGGTGTGACGCGTGGCCAGCCGTGTAGGCCACGTCGAACCCGGCGCCGCCGAAGTCCAGCACGTCGCCGTCGGCGGGCACCACCAGATTGGCCGCAGGCACGGCCGCGAACTCGCCCCACAGCCGGTCCATCTGGTCTCCATAGAGGCGTGTGGCGCTCGCCAGGAGCTTTGCCGGATCGATCAGGTGCGGCGCGCCTCGCCCGTGCACGTAGACCTTGACGCGCGGGTACTGGCGGACCAGCGTGCCCGCAGCCCCACCGTGATCAAGGTGGATGTGGGTGAGCAGCACGCCGTGCAGGTCGCCCGGCCCGACGCCGAGATCCGCCAGCCCGGCGATGAGCGCCGGCAGGCAACTGGCGGGCCCGGGATCGACAACCAGCACTCCGGCCGGCGTGGGGATCGCCGCCGCCGCGATCCGCCCGGCCGCGCCCAGAAACTGCAGGTCCACGACGGCCGGCCACGATGACGCCTCGCTGATGTTCATTGGCTCCGCCCACGCTGGTGCTGCGCCCGCCCGGCCGCGCGCCGGGAGCGAGGCGGGGGCATTGTACCCGAAGCTTCCTACCGCCCCTGAACGGTATACTGCAATCGATGGCAGACGAACCGCCGAAGACCGGCCGGTCCGTGCTCGAGAAGACCCGCGCCGAGACACGCGAGCCGGACCGCTACAGCGTCATCCTGCTGAACGACGACTACACCACCATGGAGTTCGTGGTCCAGGTGCTCGAGTCGGTGTTCAACAAGGGGCCGGCCGAAGCCTTCCGCATCATGATGCTGGTCCACACGCAGGGCCAGGGCCTGTGCGGCGTGTTTCCCTGGGATATCGCCGAGACCAAGGTGGCGGCGACCCATGACCTGGCGCAGGAACGCGGGTTCCCGCTGAGGGCCGTCATCGAAAAGGCCTGACCGCAGGCCCGGTGACACGACCCGCGGGCCGCCGCCGGTCACCGCCGCGAGACCGGGTTCGGCCACCACTTGTATACTGATGGTGGGGTCCCGGGAAAGGAAGCTGCCGTGTTCAGCCAGTCGGTTGAAATGCTCCTCAACGTCACCTACCGCGAGGCGGTCTCGCGCCGCCACGCGCACCTGACGCTGGAACACCTGCTCTACGTCATGGCGCACGATCTCGAGGGCGAGAAGATCCTCGCCGCGTGCGGGGCGGACATCCCCCGGCTGCGCCGCGACCTGGACACGTTCCTGCGGGAGCGCATCGAACAGCTGCCGCCCGGCTCCGACAAAGAGCCCGAGCAGACGCTGGCCTTCCGGCGGACGCTCCAGGCCGGCGTCCTCCACGTGCAGAGCGCCGGGCGCGACGAGGTGCGCGCCGGCGACATCCTCGCGGCCCTGATGCAGCAGACGCGGTCGTTTGCCGCCACCCTGCTCTCCTCGCACGGCGTGAGCCGGCTCGACATCCTCAACTACATTTCCCACGGCGTGAGCAAGGTGCCGCAGGCGCCCGTGCCGCCCCCCTCCCCGGGTGACGGCCAGGAGGGAGAGGGCGCCCGCCAGGGCGACGACGAACAGGGCGCCGCCCAGGATCCGCTGGCGGCGTACGCGGCCAACCTCACCGAGCGCGCCGCCGCGGGCAAGCTCGATCCGCTCGTCGGGCGCGGGGTCGAGCTCAACCGGACGCTCGAGATCCTGTGCCGTCGCCGCAAGAACAACCCGGTCTTCGTCGGCGACGCGGGTGTCGGCAAGACGGCGCTCGCCGAAGGCCTCGCGCAGCGCCTGCTGGAGCAGGACGTCCCGGACATTCTGAAGGGCGCGGCGGTCTACTCGCTCGACACGGCGGCGCTGCTGGCCGGCACGCGCTTCCGCGGCGACTTCGAGGAGCGCTTCAAGGCGGTCATCGCCGCGCTGCTCGCCAAGCCGCTGCCGATCCTCTTCATCGACGAGATCCACGCCACCGTCGGCGCCGGGGCCACCACCGGCGGCACGCTCGATCTCGCGACGCTCATCAAGCCTGTCCTCACCGCCGGCGAATTGCGCATCGTCGGATCGACGACGTTCGAGGACTTCAAGCACATCGAGAAGGATCGGGCGCTCGCGCGCCGGCTCCAGAAAGTCGTGGTCGACGAGCCCACGATCGAAGAGACGGTGCAGATCCTCAAGGGCCTGCGCTCGCGCTACGAGACGCATCACAAGGTCCGCTACGCCGAAGACGCCCTCGACGCGGCGGCCCGGCTGGCGAAGCGCCACCTCCGCGACTACCGGCTCCCGGACAGCGCCATCGATCTCATCGACGAAGCGGGGGCGCGCATCCGGATGCTGCCGGCACCGGCCGACACACCGCCCGAGGCGGATCGCACCGTGTCGACCGACGACATCGAGGGCGTGGTCGCGCGCATGGCCCGGATCCCGGAAAAACAGGCCAGCGCCTCGGACCGCGAGCGGCTGCGCACGATTGACGACTCCCTCCAGCGCGTCGTATTCGGCCAGGACGACGCCGTGCGGCAGGTCACGGCGGCCATCAAGCGGTCGCGCGCGGGCCTGGGCCAGCCCGATCGCCCGGCTGGCTGCTTTCTGTTCACCGGGCCGACCGGCGTCGGCAAGACCGAGCTCGCCCGTCAGCTCGCCCTTCACCTCGGCAACGAGTTCATCCGCTTCGACATGTCGGAGTACATGGAGAAGCACGCCGTGGCCCGGCTCATCGGCGCGCCCCCGGGCTATGTGGGCTTCGAACAGGGCGGCCTGCTCGTCGACGCCGTGCGGACGCACCCGTACGCGGTGGTCCTCATGGACGAAATCGAGAAGGCGCACCCGGACGTGTACAACATCCTGCTGCAGGTGATGGACCACGCCACCCTGACCGACAACACGGGCCGCAAGGCGGACTTCCGGCAGGTGGTGGTGATCCTCACCTCCAACGCCGGCTCGCGCGAGATGAGCGCGGCCACGATCGGGTTCGGCGGCGTCAATATGTCCGGGTCGCGATCGCGGACCAACAGGCTGCGCGCCAAAGAGGCGGTCGAACGGATCTTCAGCCCCGAGTTTCGCAACCGCCTCGACGCGATTGTCAGCTTCCAGTCGCTCTCGCCGGGCGTCATGGAGACCATCGTCGAGAAGTTCATCCTCCAGCTCGAATCGCAGCTCAGGGAGCGTCGCGTCGCGATCACGCTCCAGCCTGAAGCGCGGACGTGGCTGGCGGCGAAGGGCTACGATCCCGTCTACGGCGCGAGGCCCCTCGCGCGGGTCATCCAGTCGGAAGTGCGCGATCGGCTGACCGACGAGATCCTCTTCGGTGCGCTGGAGCGCGGCGGCACGGTCGAGATCGGGCTGGCCGGCGACGCGTTGACCTTCGCGTGCGAGCCCGCCGCCCCGGCAGACACCGCTCCCGCGGCTCCGGTCACGGCGTGAGGCCGGGCGGGCCCGAACCGGACGAGCAGTCATGACAGACGAACCACAGACTGACATCCAGGTGGTCGATCGGCGCTGGTGGGCGCGCAAGGATTCCGCATCCGCCGGCGCGGCCGACGAGTCGCTCGACAAACCGACGTACGTGCAGGAACTCGAAGCGCGCGTGGCCGCGAAAGACGAGGAAGTGCGGGCGACGCTGGCGCGCTACCGCGAGGCCAACGCGGAATTCGAGCAGACCCGCGCGCGGATGCGCCGCGACGTGGCGAAAGAAGTGGAGCGCGGCGCGAAGGCGATGCTGGCCGACCTGCTCGACGTCGTCGACAACCTCGACCGTGCAATCGCGGCCGCCCGGGGCGCCGGGTCGGACCCCGCGCTGCTGCAGGGGGTGGAGCTGGTGCGCGCGCAGTTCCTCGCGAAGCTCGACGGCCACGGCGTGCGCCCCCTCGATGCCGCGGGCCGCCGGTTCGACCCGTCCTGCCACGAGGCCGCCACGACGGTCCCCGTGACCGATCCCTCTCAGGATGGCATCGTCGTCGGCGTCATCCGGCAGGGATATGCGATCCGCGACGAGGTGCTGCGGCCCGCCGTGGTGGCCGTGGCCTCGTCGGCGAACCAGGGAGTGGCATCATGAGACAACGGTTTGGATCGGTCGCGTCCGCCTGTGCCGCCATCGTCCTGCTGGCGGCGCCGAGCTGGGCCCAGACCGCGGCCGCCGGCAAGGGAGCGCGCGTGGACAAGACGGGCTTCGGGACCACGAAGGACGGACAGGCGGTCGATCTCTATACGCTGACGAACGCGAGGGGCATCGTCGCCAAAGTCATCACCTACGGGGCGCTGCTCACCGAGTTGCACGTGCCCGACCGGGCCGGCACGAGGGCGGACATCGTCCTCGGCTTTCCGTCCCTCGAGAAGTACGAAGCCGACCATCCGTATTTCGGGGCGACCATCGGGCGCGTCGCCAACCGCATCGCATTCGCCAGGTTCCGCCTGAACGGGCAGGACTACCCGCTGGCGGCCAACAACGGCCCTCACCACCTGCACGGGGGCATCCGCGGCTTCGACAAGCGCGTGTGGAAGGCGCAGACGGTGCCCTCGACCAGCGGCGCCGCCGTCAGGTTCACGTACACCAGCGCGGACATGGAAGAGGGATACCCCGGCGCGCTGACGGCGACGGTGGTGTACACGCTGACCAATGCGAACGAGCTTCGCCTGGAGTACACCGCCACCACCGACAAGCCGACGATTGTGAACCTCACGAACCACAGCTACTTCAATCTCGCCGGCGAGGGCCAGGGGACCATCCTCGATCACGAACTCACGATCATGGCCGATCGGTACACGCCGGTCGACACGACGCTCATCCCCACCGGCGAGATCGCGAGCGTCCGCGGCACGGTGATGGACTTCAATCGCGCCACACCCATCGGCGCGCGGATCGCCGAGGTCCCCGGCGCGGCGCCTGGCGGCTACGACCACAACTACGTCCTGTCGCACGGCGGCGGCGTGCTCGCGATCTCGGCCACCGCCCGCGATCCGAAGTCGGGCCGCGTGATGGACGTGCTGACGACCGAGCCCGGCGTCCAGCTCTATACCGGGAACTTCCTGGATGGAACACTCACGGGCAAGGCCGGCGTCGCGTACCAGAGGCACTCCGGGTTCTGCCTCGAGACGCAGCACTTCCCCGACTCGATCAACCAGCCGGCGTTCCCGCCCGTGGTGCTTCAGCCGGGAAGGACGTTCAAGTCGACGACGGTGTACCGGTTTTCGGCCAGGTAGCGACGAGGCCCGACTCACGCCAGCTGATCGGTGGCCCAGCCCATGACTCCTTCGCCCGTTTCGCCGCGGCCGACGCCCCACTGGCGCCACTTCGCGACCCGCACCGTTCCGCCCGCCATCCTGACGTTCGCCCTCTTTCTCGGCCTGATCTTCGCCGTCGTCATCCCGACGATGCGCGAGAACATCCTCGAGCGGAAGCGCGAGATGATCCGGGAACTCACCCAGGCGGCATGGTCGGAGCTTGCCGATCTGGAGAAGCGCGAACGCGAGGGGTCGATGACGCGGGAGGCAGCCCAGGCCGCCGCCATCGCGCGCATCAGGAACCTTCGCTACGGGGACGACGGCAAGGACTACTTCTGGATCACCGACATGCACCCGCGCATGGTGGTGCATCCGTACCGCCCCGAGCTCGACGGCCAGGACCTGTCCGGGTACGCCGACCCCGCGGGCACCAGGCTCTTCGCCGACCACGCCAGACTCGTCAGGGCCGAGGGGGCAGGGTACACCCAGTATCTCTGGCAGTGGAAGGACGACGAGCGGCGCATCGTGCCGAAGCTGTCGTATGTCAAGGGCTTCGAGCCTTGGGGCTGGATCATCGGCACCGGGATCTACCTCGAGGACGTCCGCGTCCAGGTGTCGTCGATCACACGCCGCGTGGTGATGGTCTCGCTCGCATTTTCCGTGCTCATCGCGGGACTGCTCGTCTACATGACCAAGCAGAGTCTCGATGTGGATCGGAAGCGCTGGGTCGCCGAATCGGCGCTGCACGAGTCTGAAGAGAAGTACCGCACGCTTGTGGAGGGCACCACGGAGGGCGTCGTCCTCGTCGTGTCGGGCCGGTGCGTGTACAGCAACGCGCCGTTGAGGACCCTCCTCGGCTACGACGAAGGCGAGCTGGAGGGCCTTGGCTGGGAGCAGATCCTGGACCCGGTGCCAGCGGCCGGTGAGACGCCGCCGGAGGAACGGCCGGCGCGGGCCGTCCGGCGGGACGGGGCGCGCATCGATGTCATGGTGCGCACCGCGCCCGTGTCGGTGGGCGACAGGACGGGGTTCACCGTCTCGATCCGCGACATGACCGCGCACCGGTCCACGGAGGAGCGCCTGTCGGCGCTCCTCGCAGAAATGCAGACGACACAGTTGCTGCCCACGCGCCCGGTGGCGGCGTCGCGCCTGTCGACGGTGGTGTGCGGGCTGGAGGCGTCGGTCCGGGAGGCGACGGCGGCCATGACCAGGGCCGGCGCGAGCGCCGCGCTCGTCCGGGCCCCGTCGGGCGGCGACATCGGTATCGTCACCGACGAGGACGTCAGGGCTCGTGTCGTGGCAGCCGGGGCCGATCCGGGCGGTCCGGTGTCGGCGATCATGAGCGCGCCGCTTGTCCGGATCCCGGCCGATGCGCTGCTGTTCGAGGCCGCGCGCCTGATGCGGGAGCGCAACGTGGGGCACCTCGTCGTGACCGGCCCCGCAGGCGCCTCCCTCGGAATTCTGGCGGGCAAGGAGGTGCTGCACGCCCAGCAGCACTCCGTGTCCGTGCTCCAGACCGAAATCCAGGCCGCCGCCGGCATCGACGACCTGCGCGACAGCCGGGCGAAGCTGCCGTTCCTGGTCCGGTCGCTGATGGACGGTGGCACCCGCGTCGAGCACGTGACGCGGGTGATGACCACGGTGTCCGACGCGGTGCTGACGCGCCTCGTCGACCTGACGCTGCCGCAACTGGGGCCCCCGCCCGTGCCCTTCGCGTTCTTCGTCCTGGGCAGCGAGGCCCGCGGCGAACAGACGCTCAAGACCGACCAGGACAATGCGATCGTCTACGCCGACACCGAATCCGGAGACGCCGCCGCCGTGCAGGCGTACTTCCTCGAACTGGGCCGCCGGGTGTGCGACGGCCTCGACGCCGTCGGCTACGCCCGGTGCAAGGGCGAGGTGATGGCCCTGAACCCGAAGTGGTGCAAGCCACTCGGCGCGTGGATGACACACCTCGAACGTTGCGTGCGCGCGGTGGACGAGCAGGCGCTCACCGACATGAACGTGCTCTTCGACTTCCGCTGCGTGTACGGCGAGGCGGCGTTCGCCGCCGCCCTGCGCGACCACCTCAAAGCCCTGGTGGGCGGCGGCCAGCACGCCTTTTTCTTCCATCTGGCGCAGACGACGCTGCAGTTCAAGCCGCCCCTCGGCTTCTTCGGCAACATCCAGCTGGATGGCGGCGGCGAGCATCCGTCCGCGTTCAACATCAAGAACGCGATCATCCCGGTGGTCAACTTCGCGCGGATCTACGCCCTGAGCCATCACGTCGAGGAGACCGGCACGCTCGACCGCCTGGGCCGCCTGCTCCACCTCGGCGTGCTCCTGCGGTCAAGCCACGACGAACTCGTGCAGGCCTACACGCTGCTGATGGAGATCCGCCTCGCGCACCAGGCCGCCCAGGCCTGCGCCGGGGCCGCCGCCGACAACTTCATCGACGTGGGCCAGTTGACCCAGCTGCAGCGCTCGCTGCTCAAGAAGGTGTTCTCCGACATCGGCGTGTTCCAGTCCCGCCTCCGCACGGACTTCGCCCGGACCGCCTGACCCATGCAGATCCTCATCGTCGGCGACGTGCACGGCCGGCACGACCGGCTGGCCGACCTGCTCGAGCGGGCCCGCCGCGCCCTCGGCATCGACGCCGCGATTCAGGTGGGAGACTTCGGGTTCGCGGAGTACGCGCTGGGCGCCGTGCGGGCGCCGTTCCCGGTCCCCGTCTACGTCATCGACGGGAACCACGAGGACCACCGGTGGCTGCAGCGGGCCATTGACGAGGGCGAGGCGCTGCGCTGGGCGGCGCGGCTCAATCTGTTCTACCAGCCCAGGGGATCGACGGCCGTGCTGGGTGGGTCGACGGTCGGGTTCCTCGGCGGGGCGCTCCACGTGGACCGGCCGCAGCAGCACAGCGGCCCTGCCGGCCTGGCCAACTACATCCGGCGGCGCGAGGCCGACGCGGCCGCCGCGGAGTTCAATCGCGTCCGGCCGCATCTGGTGGTCACGCACTCGTGTCCGGCCGGTATCGGCATCGGACTCACGGGGCCGCAGGAACTGCGGCTGGGCGTGCTGGATCACATCGTGGCGGCGGGGTTCGACCCCGGCCCCGTCCACGACTGCGGTGACGCGGAACTCACCGCCCTGTGGTCGCGCCTCGCGTACCGGCCGCAAGCGTGGGTCTTCGGCCACCACCACCGCCTGCACGCCACCACCGTCGAGGGCACGCACTTCGTGTGCGTGGGAGAAAGCGAGGCGTCCGCTGACCAGCCGGTCGTCTGGGACAGCGTGGATCGCGTGCTGTGGACGGCGGCCCGCTGAGGGCGGGCCGGCGGCCGGGCGCGTGGGACCGCACCCGGCCGCCCGATGGAGGACAGGTCAGGACGCGGCCGGTTTCGGCGCCGGCGGCCTCGTCATCAGCGACACCACCACGAGCACCACGAAGCCCAGGGGGATGGTCACAATCGCGGGCTGGCTGAACGGCACCAGCGCCGAGGCCGGGTCGAGGCCGTAGACGTCTTTGAACGCCTGCGCACTGGAGAGGATCCAGGCCAGCGACGAGATCATCCCGACCAGAATCGCCGCCGTGATCCCTTCCTTCGTCGTCCGCTTCCAGAACAGCAGCATGACCAGCGCAGGCAGGTTGGCGGAGGCCGCGATGTTGAACGCCCACCCCACCAGGAAGTTGACGTTCATCCGCGAGAACGCGATGCCCAGTCCCATGGCCACCACGCCGACGAAGAGCGCCGCGATCTTCGCCGCGCGCACCTTCTGGAACTCGTCCATCGGGATGCGGAGGTAGTTCGTCATCAGGTCGTGGGCCACCGCGCCGCTGGCGGCCATGATCAGGCCGCTCACCGTCCCGAGCACGGTGGTGAACGCCACCGCCGAGATCATCGCGAACAGGAGCTCGTTGAAGCTGCGCGCCAGCAGCGGCGCCGACATGTTCGAGTCCGTGATGTCCAGCGTCCCGCTCGTCATCGCACCGAGTCCCATATACAGCGTGAGCATGTAGAAGAACCCGATGGCCGCGATGCCGACCACCGTGCTCTTCCGCGCGCTGAGCTGGTCCTTGACCGTGTAGTACCGGATCAGGATGTGCGGCAGCGACGCCGTCCCGCAGAAGAGCGCCAGCATCAGCGAAAGGAAGTCCAGCTTGTCCGCGGGCCGGTCGCTGCGGACCTTGCGGAACGTCGGGCTGGAGCCCGGCGTCATGAAGTCGCTGCCCGGCGTCGGCCGCTGGTAGTAGACCGTCGTCACGGCCGCATCACCGCCGGTGATCCTCTCCGACGCCCACAGGATCACCTCGCTGTCCTGCATCGTCCGCAGGTACTCCAGGGGTCCCAGCGGGCCGGTCCGTTCCACGCCCCCGGGCAGTTTCGACGCGTAGCCGACCGGTCGGAGATCCGCCTGGCCCTCGCCCTTCCCCTGGGGCAGGCCGTTGGCCAGTCTGCGGCCATCTGGCAGGACGGTGAGCGTCTGCGCCTCCGACAGCGTCCCGTCGGCGTTCCTGCGCCAGACGGCGGTGGCGCCCGATGCCGCGTGGCGCACGCGCACGTACGGGAGGCCGCGCCAGCCCCCGTCCTCGGCCAGGACCTCGGCGCCGGGCGCGGAGACGACGTCCGCCGCCGGCACGTCACGCGCCAGGACGGCGCCGGCCTTGGCACTGGCCTCCTGCGGGTTCGTGTGCACCCCGCGCAGGAGGATGAGGACGGTGATGACCGCACAGAGCACGACGAGCAGCGTGCCCTTGATGAACTGAACCCAGGTGGTGGACACCATGCCCGCGGTCATGACGATCAGCGTGACGATGCAGCCGACCATGATCACGCCGACGTAGTGCGGGAAACCGAGCAGGGGCTGGACGAGCGCGCCCGCGCCCACCATCTGCGGGATCAGGTAGAAGCAGCTCACCACGAGCGTGCTGACCGCTCCGGCCAGCTTGATGCCCCGCGAGTTGAACCGGTTGTCGAGGGCGTCGGTGAACGTGAACCGCCCCAGGCGTTTGAGCGGCTCGGCGATGACGAACAGCGCCACGATCCACCCGGCCAGGTAGCCGATCGAGTAGAGGAAGCCGTCGTAGCCGTAGAAGGCGATCATCCCGCAGATGCCGAGGAACGACGCGGCGGAGAGGTAGTCGCCGGCGAAGGCGACGCCGTTCACCGCCCAGTGGATGCCGCCTCCGGCCGCGAAGTAGCCCGACGCCGACCGCGCGCGGGCGCCCAGGTAGAAGCTGATCCCGACGACCAGCCCCGCAAACACCAGGAAAACGAAGATCGACAGCGACGAGGCCTCGTGGATCATGCCGCGCCTCCCGGCTTCGACTTGCGGCAGACCCGCATGTAGACCACCGCCAGGACCAGGGCGAGGCCGATCAGGCCAAACCCGTACAGCACGGCCAGGTTCAGCCCTCCGAACGGCGCATCAGCCATGGCCGCGGGACTGAAGGCGGTGAGCGCCATGAATCCCGCGTAGAACACGATGTACACCAGCAGGAGCACCACCCCCATGCGGGTGTTGTGCGCGACCACGAGCGCGTCCTCCTGCTCCTTCACCACCGTCGAGTTGAAGTCGATTCCTGCCATCGGTGGACTCCATGTTGGCCGTCAACGACGAACGAGCGTCCATGCCCGGATGAAGCCCAGACACTAATGCGGGGTCGGGCCGGAGTCAACACCTGAAAAGGCGTCGGGCTTGTCAGAAGTAGAACAA
>Ga0209391_10000379_pt1 | contig 20480 bp, 15 predicted proteins | sample PPLLak3March2015_FD_187246 | JGI IMG/M metagenome (GOLD analysis project Ga0209391, IMG submission 187246) | Freshwater sediment microbial communities from Prairie Pothole Lake near Jamestown, North Dakota, USA - PPLs Lake P7 Core (1) Depth... | ecosystem: Environmental > Aquatic > Freshwater >...
GCGGGCGGCAACCAGCGGTCGGGGTGGTAGACGACGTACCAGGTGCGCTCGATCGGCGTGTGGTCGACGTGCAGCCTCACCAGCGCGCCTGTCTTGAGTTCGAGGAACAGCGTGTGCATCGAGGTCAGGCTGATGCCCAGCTGCGACATGACCGCGTGCTTCGCCATCTCGTTGCCGCTCACGGTGATGCGTTCGCGCGGCACGAGGCGGTGCATGGCGAGGAACGCGTCGAGCATGGCGCGGGTTCCCGAGCCGGGTTCACGCTGCACGACGCTCTCGTGCCGCAGTTCGATCGGGGCGATGCCGCGCGCGCGCGCCAGCGGATGGCCCGGCCAGGCAATGATGACGTGCGGGTTGCTGGCAAAGGGTTCACGCACCAGGCGGCCGCTGGCGGCGGCTTCCTCGGTGCCGTTCTCCGCGCCGCGGCCCATGAGCGCGAGGTCGACGTCGCCGTCGAGCACGCGGCGCGACAGGTCCTCGCGCGACGAAACCGCCATGTGCACGGCGATGCCCGGCGAACGGCGCCGGAACTCCGCGAGCAACGGCGGCAGGATGTGCGTGGCGGTGGCGAGAATGCCGAGGTGCAGCGTGCCGTCGTCGCGCTTGCGGAGCGCGTCCATTTCCTTCGCCAGGATTCCGAGCCGCGAATGCACCTCGTTGGCCGCGGCGAGCACGCGTTCGCCTACGGCCGTCAGCTGCAGGCGGCGCCCCAACCGGTCGAACACCGGCATGCCGAGCGTCTTCTCCAGTTGCTGGACCTGCTGCGTGATCCCCGGGCCGGTCATGAACAGGCGGCGCCCTGCCTTGGCCATCGAACCGGTCTCGGCGACGGCCTTCAGGATCTCTAACTGGCGCAAACTGAGGTGGCGCTGATCCATAAGTAATGCTTATTAGAACGCCAATAAACCCTAAGTATCAATTAATCAATGGCCGTTCTACAGTGAATCGTATGCCGCCACAACTGCGGCGAGGAGGGCGAATTCATGACGAAGACGGTCGCATCCCACGGCACCGGCAAGGTCCAGCGTACCGCCGGTAACGTCGCCAAGCGCTATCAGGCCGGCGTGCTCAAATACAAGGAGATGGGCTACTGGGTGCCTGACTACGAGCCCAAGCCGACCGACGTGATTGCGTGTTTCCGCATCACGCCGCAGGACGGCGTGGATGAGGAGGAAGCGGCCGCCGCGGTCGCCGGCGAGTCCTCCACCGCGACCTGGACCGTGGTCTGGACCGACCGCCTCACCGCGGCCGAGAACTACCGCGCCAAGGCCTACCGGGTCGAGCCCGTGCCCGGCATCCCGGGGCAATGGTTCGCCTACATCGCCTACGACCTCGACCTGTTCGAGGAGGGCTCGATCGCCAACCTGACCGCGTCGATCATCGGCAATGTGTTCGGCTTCAAGCCGCTCAAGGCGCTGCGGCTCGAGGACATGCGCCTGCCCGTCGCCTACGTGAAGACGTTCAAGGGCCCGCCCACCGGCATCATTGTGGAGCGCGAACGCCTCGACAAGTACGGCCGCCCGCTGCTCGGCGCTACCGTCAAGCCGAAGCTCGGGCTCTCCGGCAAGAACTACGGCCGCGTCGTGTACGAGGCGCTGGTCGGTGGCCTCGACTTCACCAAGGACGACGAGAACATCAACTCGCAGCCCTTCATGCACTGGCGCGACCGCTTCAGCTTCTGCATGGAGGCCGTGCAGAAGGCCCAGGCTGTCAGCGGCGAGGTGAAGGGGCACTACCTCAACATCACCGCCGGCACCATGGAGGAGATGTACCGCCGCGGCGATTTCGCGAAAGAACTGGGCTCGTGCATCGTGATGATCGACCTGATCATCGGCTGGACGGCGATCCAGTCCATCTCGGAGTGGGCACGCCAGAACGACATGATCCTGCACCTGCACCGGGCGGGGCACAGCACCTACACGCGGCAGAAGAATCACGGCATCTCGTTTCGCGTCATCTCGAAGTGGCTGCGTCTCGCGGGCGTGGACCACGCCCACGCCGGCACGGCGGTCGGCAAGCTCGAAGGCGACCCGCTCACCGTGCAGGGCTTCTACAACGTGATGCGCGACACCTACACGCAGAAAGACCTGCCGCGCGGACTGTTCTTCGACCAGGATTGGGCGGGCTTGCGCAAGGTGCTGCCGGTGGCCTCCGGCGGCATCCATGCTGGTCAGATGCACCAGCTGATCGACCTGTTCGGCGACGACGTGGTGCTGCAGTTCGGCGGCGGCACGATCGGCCACCCGATGGGCATCCAGGCCGGCGCCACCGCGAACCGAGTCGCGCTCGAGGCCATGGTGCTCGCGCGCAACGAGGGCCGCGACATCGCCAACGAAGGTCCGCAGATCCTCGTGCAGGCGGCCAAGACCTGCCGGCCGCTCGAGGCCGCACTCGCCACCTGGAAGGACGTCACGTTCAACTACGCCTCGACCGACACGTCGGACTTCGTGCCGACGGCGAGCGTTGCCTGAGGAGCCCGCCATGCGCATCACACAAGGCACATTCTCTTTCCTGCCGGACCTCACCGACGAGCAGATCGGCAAGCAGATCGAGTACGCCCTCGAGCAGGGCTGGGCGGTGTCGCTCGAGTACACCGACGATCCGCACCCTCGCAACGTCTACTGGGAGATGTGGGGCATGCCCATGTTCGACCTGAAGGACGCGGCCGGCATGCTCGGCGAGCTGCGCGAGTGCCGCAAGGCGCACCCAGACTGCTACATCAAGCTGAACGCGTTCGACTCGACCCGCGGCTTCGAGACCATGCGCATGTCGTTCATGGTGCACCGCCCGGCCGAGGAGGCCCGCTACCGCCTGCGGCGCGAGGAGTTCGCGGGGCGGCTCGTGCGTTACACGCTCGAGCGCGCCTGACGCGCGGGGCGGCGGAGCCGGACCATGGGCGAGTCCATCGACCTGAAGTCCCTGCTTGCCGAGTCGGGCGTGACCGAGGTGCTCGACGAGCTCGACCGCGAGCTCGTCGGGCTGCGGCCGGTCAAGACTCGCATCCGCGAGATCGCCTCGCTGCTGGTGGTGGACAGAGCGCGCGCGGCGCTCGGCGTCGAGGGCGCCAAGCCCTCGCTGCACATGTGCTTCACCGGCAACCCGGGCACCGGCAAGACTACCGTCGCCATGCGCATGGCGGCGATCCTCCACCGACTCGGCCACGTGCGTAAGGGACACCTCGTCGCGGTCACGCGCGACGACCTGGTCGGGCAGTACATTGGCCACACCGCGCCCAAGACCAAGGAAGTGCTGAAGCGCGCCATGGGCGGCGTGCTGTTCATCGACGAGGCCTACTACCTTTACCGGCCCGAGAACGAGCGCGACTACGGCCAGGAGGCGATCGAGATCCTGATGCAGGTGATGGAGAACCAGCGTGAGGACCTCGTGGTGATCTTCGCCGGCTACAAGTTGCGCATGGACACCTTCTTCCAGTGCAACCCGGGGCTCGGCTCGCGCGTCGCGCACCACATCGACTTCCCCGACTACTCGGTGGAGGAACTCGAGGCCATCGCCGGCCGCATGGTCGGGGAACTCGGGCTGCGGCTGTCGTCGTCCGCACGCGCGGCGCTGGGCGACTATCTCAGGCTGCGCTGCGAGCAGCCGAACTTCGCCAATGCCCGTTCATTACGCAACGCGCTCGACCGGGCCCGGTTGCGCCAGGCGCGCCGGCTGCTCGAAGCCGGGCGCGTCGATGCCGACATGCTGATGACGCTCGAAGCCGACGACATCCGCGCGAGCCGCGTGTTCGACGCGGTCCGTGCCAGCGGCGCTACCGAGGAGGCCCCATGCTGAACCCCGGCTATACGACGATCTCGAAGTTTCTGATCCAGCAGGTGCCCGAGGGGCCGCACGGGCGCGAGCTCGCTGCGCTGCTCGTCGACGTCGCCGCGGTCATCAAGGCGATCTCCGCGGCTGTGGGCAAGGGTCCGCTGGTCGGTCTCGCCGGCCTCGCGGGCACCGAGAACGCGCAGGGCGAGTCGCAGAAGAAGCTCGACCTGCTCGCCGACGAGCTGTTCGCGCGCGGCGTCGAGTGGAGCGGCCTGATCGGCGCGCTCGCCTCCGAGGAAATGGAGGACGTCCACTTCGTCGAGGGTCACGGCCGGCTCGCGCTGGTGTTCGACCCGCTCGACGGCTCGAATAACCTCGACCTGAACGTGCCGGTGGGTTCGATCTTCTCGATCCTCGCGCTGCCAGAGACGACGCGAAGCACCAGCGCCGTGCTGCAACCCGGAACGCGCCAGCTTGCCGCCGGTTATGCGATCTATGGCCCGGCGACCCAGCTCGTGATCACCGTGGGGCGCGGCGTGCACGGTTTCACGCTCGACCGCGAGATCGGCAATTTCGTGCTGACCCATCCGGACATCCGCGTGCCGGACGAGGGTTCCGAGTACCTGATCAACGCGTCGAATCGCCGCTTCTGGGAACCGCCGATCACGCGCTATGTGGACGAGTGCAAAGCGGGCAAGGAGGGTCCGCGTGGCAAGGACTTCAATACGCGCTGGATTGCTTCGATGGTGGCGGATGTGCACCGCATCCTGCTGCGCGGCGGCATCTACATGTACCCGCGCGACCAGAAGGAAGCCAATCGCGAGGGCCGGCTGCGCCTGCTCTACGAAGCCAACCCGATGGCGATGATCATCGAGCACGCGGGCGGCGCGGCCTCGACCGGTCGCAGCCGCATCCTCGAGGTGACGCCGGAGCGCCTGCACCAGCGCGTGCCGGTGATCCTCGGCTCGCGCGACGAGGTCGCCCGCGTGGACCGATATCACGCCGAGTACGACCGCGGCGAGGACAAGCCGTACAGCTCGCCGCTGTTCGGCGAGCGCTCGCTGTTCACCAACGCCTGAACCGAACCCGGGAGCGGACCCCATGTCGGCAAGACACCCCATCATCGCGGTCACGGGCTCGAGCGGAGCCGGAACGTCGACGGTCAAGACGACCTTCGAGTGGATCTTCCGCCGCGAGAAGATCGACGCGGCGATCGTCGAGGGCGACGCGTTCCACCGCTACGACCGCGCGGCCATGCGCGAAAAGATGAAGGAGGCCGAGACCACCGGAAACCTCAACTTCAGCCACTTCGGCCCGGAATCAAACCTGTTCGGCGAACTCGAGGCGCTGTTCAAGAGCTACGCGCTGAACGGCAAGGGGCGCGCGCGCACCTACATCCACGACGCCGAGGAAGGCGCCCGGTACGGCGGCGAGCCGGGCACGTTCACGCCTTGGGCCGACATCGGCGAGGGCTCCGACCTGCTGTTCTACGAAGGACTGCATGGCGCCGTGCAGACCCCGGAACATGACGTCGCCCGCCACGTGGACCTCCTCGTCGGCGTGGCCCCCAGCATCAACCTCGAGTGGATCCAGAAGCTGCACCGCGATCGAAGCCGGCGCGGCTACTCGACCGAGGCGGTCGTGGACACGATCCTGCGGCGCATGCCGGACTACGTGAACTATATCTGTCCGCAGTTCTCGCGCACGCACATCAACTTCCAGCGCGTGCCGACCGTGGACACGTCGAACCCGTTCATCGCCAAGGACATCCCGACCGCCGACGAGAGCTTCCTGATCGTCCGCTTCGCGAACCCGAAGGGCATCGACTTCCCCTACCTGCTGTCGATGGTGCACGACTCGTTCATGTCGCGGCCGAACACGCTGGTGCTGCCCGGAGGCAAGCTGCCGATCGCGATGCAGATCATCCTGACGCCGCTGATCCTGAGGATGATAGACACAAAGAAGCGGGCGTACTGAACGCCGGCGGATTTCCGCGATTCCATTGCGGGCGCCGTCCGCCTGTAATGGCGCCATGGATGCGCCAGGCGGCGGCACGGGTTGGCATTGCCTCGACGCGGCCGAGGCGCTGGCCGCGGTCGACGCCACGCCGGATGGGCTGACCCAGGCGGAGGCGGAGCGCCGGCTCGAGCAGTCCGGCCCCAACGTGCTGCCCTCCGAACCGCCACCGGGCTGGTTCGCGATCGGCCTGCGGCAGCTCCGCAGTCCGCTCATCTACGTGTTGCTGGCGGCTGCCACGGTTGCACTGGCGCTCGGCGACGTCACCGACGCGGCGTTCATCGGGTTTGTGCTGCTGGTGAACTCCCTGCTCGGTGGCTGGCAGGAGTGGCATGCGGAGCGGCAGAGCCAGGGACTGCAGAAGCTGCTGCGCATCCGCGCGACGGTGCTGCGCGACGGCGCTGCGGTCGAAGTGGATGCGGAGGATCTCGTCCCCGGCGACATCGTGGCCATCGAGAGCGGGCAGCGGATCCCCGCCGACCTGCGCCTGCTCGACGATCATGGCCTCGAGGCGGAGGAGGCCGCGTTGACCGGCGAGTCGCTCGCCGTGGCGAAGGATGCGCAGTGGCGCGGGGCATCTGCGACCTCGCTCGGCGATCGCCGCAACATGCTCTACGCCGGATCAACGGTCGCGCGCGGCCGGGGCCGGGGCGTCGTGGTTGCGACCGGGTCCGGGACCGTGATCGGCGGGCTCGCGGCCACGATGTCCGCTACCGAGCGCGGCAAGCCGCCGTTGATGGAGCGCATGGAGCGTTTCAGCCGGGTCGTCGCCGTCGTGGTGGTCGCGGCAGCCGTCGTGATCGGTGCGGTCGGCGTGCTGGTCAATGAGCAGTCGATCGCGACGATGTTCGCGTTCGGCGTGGCGCTCGCGGTTTCCGCGATCCCGGAGGGGCTGCCGGTCGCCGTGACGGTGACGCTCGCGATTGCCGCACGGCGCATGGCGAGTCGCGGCGCGATCGTGCGGCGCCTGCCGGCCGTCGAGGCCCTCGGCAGCTGCACGCTGATCGCGAGCGACAAGACCGGCACGCTCACCTGCAACGAGCTGACCGTGCGCGAGCTGCGGGTCGCGGAGTCGGCGGTCTACGACGTGAGCGGCGCGGGCTACGAGCCGGACGGCGATGTCGTCGCGCGCGACGGCGCGACGACGGACCGTCAAGGGCTCGACCGGGCGCTCGAAATCGCCGTCGCGTGCAACGACGCCGACCTGCGCGATCGCGACGGCGCCTGGACCTGGCGTGGTGATCCGACCGACATCGCGTTGCTGGCGCTCGCCGCCAAGCGCGGCGTCGACCGAGACGAGTTCCTGCGCAGCGCGCCGCGGATCGACGAGATTCCGTTCGAGGCGGACCGGCGCTACGCGGCGAGCTATCACGCGCGTGATGGCGTGACCTGGGTGGCGGTCAAGGGCGCGCCGGAACGCGTGCTCGACATGTGCAGCCTCACGCCCGACGCGCTCGACGCCGCGCGGGCGGCTGCGGAAGGAATGGCGGCGCGTGGCCTGCGCGTGATCGCGCTGGCGTCGGGCGAACTGCCGGCGGCCAGCGACCGGTCCCGCGTACCGGACGAGCCGAGCGGCCTCGAGTTTGCCGGATTGGTCGGCCTGATCGACCCGTTGCGACCGGAAGCGCGCGATGCGGTCCGCCGCTGCGCAGAGGCGGGCATCCGGGTGATCATGGTCACGGGTGACCATCCCGTGACGGCGCTGGCGATCGCCCGCGATCTCGGCCTCGCGACCGGACCCGAAGATGTCGTTGCCGGCAGCGACCTGCCTGCGGACCAGCCGGAGGCGTTCCGCACGGCCATCGAGCGGGCGACGGTATTCGCGCGCGTCGCACCGGAGCAGAAGCTCTCGATCGTCGCGGCCGCGCAGGAGGCCGGCCACTATGTCGCGGTCACCGGCGACGGCGTCAATGATGCGCCGGCGCTCCGGCGCGCCAACATCGGCGTCGCGATGGGCAAGGGCGGCACCGACGCTGCGCGCGAGGCCGCCGGCCTCGTGCTGAGCGACGACAACTTCGCGACCATCGTCAACGGCATCGAGGAAGGACGGATCGCCTATCGGAACATCCGCAACGTCGTCTACCTGCTGATCGCCGCCGGCGTGGCCGAAGTGCTCACGGTCGGGCTCGCCGTGCTGGTCGGGCTGCCGTTGCCGCTGCTGCCAGTGCAGTTGCTGTGGCTCAACCTGGTCACCAACGGCATCCAGGACGTCGGGCTCGCGTTCGAACGCGGCCACGGGGACGAACTGCGCATGCAGCCGCGGCGGCCGGACGAGTCGATCTTCGACCGGCTGATGATCGAGCGCGGGTTGCTGGCGGGCTTCTGGATGGCCGGTCTCGGCTTCCTGGCGTTCGTCGGCATGCTCGAGGCCGGGCTGCCAGTGGAGTCCGCACGCAACCAGCTGCTGCTGCTGATGGTGCTGATGCAGAACGTCGATGCGTTCAACGCTCGCTCCGAAACCCGCAGCGTGTTCCGGCTGCCCCTGCGCAACAACCCGGTGCTCGTCCTCGGCGTGAGTGCGGCGCTGCTGCTGCACATCTCGGCGATGCACGTCCCACTGATGCAGCGCGTGCTCGGGCTCGCACCACTCGACGATGTCGAACGCGCCGTGCTGCCGCTGATGGCGATCTCGCTGCTGCTCATCATGGAGCTGCACAAGCTCGCGTGGAAATGGCGTCGCGGCGGTTGATCAGCCGAACACCTGCTTCATGACGGGCGCCATGCGGCGTACCCCGGCGATCGCGGTCGCCGCGACCAGGCCGCCCATCATCGCGCCACTGACGCCGCAGGACATGATGTCCTGTCCCGTGAGCCACAGTCCCGGGACCTTCGTGCGCGGCCTCAGCCACCGCTGGCGCATCCGCGACGGATCGTGGTCGAGGCCGTACAGCTCGCCGCGCTCCCAGCCGCAGAACCACTTCATCGACAGCGGCGTGGAGACCTCCCAGTAATCGATGCGGCCGCGCACCTGCGGCACTTTGTCGTACAGGTGCTCGAGCAGTCGTTCGCCGTAGCGCTGCTTGAGGGCCTCGTAATCTTCACCGCGCTGGCCCCAGGTGCGCTCGGCCCAGGGCGCGAAAGTTTCGTACGGCGCGGGGGCCACGATCTCGATCGTAGCCTTGCCGGGGTGGCGGCGCGCGAAATCGGGGTCCTTCGCCGACGGGAACGAGATGTAGACGGCGGGGAAGGGGCCGCTCGGGTCGGCCAGGAACCGGTCGAGTGCGGCGTCGTAGTCGTTGCCGGGGTAGATCCAGTAGTTGGTCTTCGGCAGTCCGAATTCCTCGGCCGTGCCCTGCAGCCCGATGTAGACGCCGAGGTGGCCGATGCTCGGCTTGACGCCCTCGACCAGGCGGTCGTAACCGTGCTGCCCGGCGACCTCCGCCGGCAGCAGGCGCGCGAACGTGTTGATCGCGCCGGCATCCGAGATCACGCAACGCGCGGCGATCTCGGTGCCGTCCGCCATCCGCACGCCGCGAGTGCGGCCCTCCTGCACCAGCACCCGTTCGACGCGCGCATAGGTGAACACCTCGCCGCCCGTTGCGCGGATCCGCGGCAGGATCGTGTCGGCGATACGCCACGCGCCGCCGACGGGGTAGAAGCCGCCGTGCAGGTAGTGCTTTGCGACCAGCGCCTGGATCACGAACGACGAGCGCTTCGGCGGCAGCCCCAGGTCGCCCCACTGGCCGGTCAGCACGGCGATCAGTTCCGGATCGTCGGTCAGTTCGGACAGCACCTCCCAGGTCGTGCGATCGAAGCTCGGCGGCAAGCGGCGGCGGAGCAGCGGGCCGGCGACGGCGGCCGCCCAGGGCGGCAGCGTGCGCTCGAGCGTGAACGTGCGCATGCCGCGGGAGACCTCGCCCAGCAGCTGCAGGTAGCGATCGATCGCCTGCGCCTCGCGCGGGAAGTGCGCCACCAGGTTGTCGCGGAACGCTGCACGGCCGGCCACGGCGTCGTAGACGCGGTCGCCGATGAAGAACCGGTCGTAGTGCGGGTCCATTGGCGCCCAGTCGAGCTGGCCCCGGGTCAGGAAGTCCATCATCCGGCGCACCGTGGTGCGCGCGCCCATGTCACCGAGGTAGTGGACGCCGACGTCCCACTCGTAGCCGGCGCGCTCGTAACTGTGCGTTGCGCCGCCTGCCGTGTAGTGCTGCTCGAGCACCGCGACGCGCCAGCCGAGCTCGGCGAGCAACGCGGCCGTCGTGAGGCCGCCGATGCCGGACCCGATCACCAGCGCATCGTACGGGCCATTCAGGCGGCCCGGGCGGTAGCGGCGACCAATGCGGAGCGTGCTGGGCTGGATGTTGCGCATGGCTGGACCTCGTCGTCCGCTACGGTACCATCGACCCGTGATGGCCACGCAACGCCGCTATCGATGGGAGGGCCTCGACGACGAGGCGCTGCTGCAGCTGCGATTCCGTGCGCTGCGACTGCACCTCGATTCGAGCAGCGCCTGGCCGGAGGTCGAGCGCCTGCACGCGGACCTCGAGCGGCGCGGGATCCGCTTCAAGCCGCACGCCTGGTTGTCGGACGAGTGGTTCTCGCCGGACCGCGTGCCGGGCATCGCAATCCCGTTCTACGTGGCGCACCCGCGGCTGCGGCTGCTCGAGCGCCGCTGCCTCGGCGTGGTCGAGGGCGGCAGCCGCAAGTGGCTGACGCGCATCCTGCGCCACGAGGCGGGGCATGCGCTCGACACGGCGTACGGCCTGCGCCGCCGGGCCGAATGGCGCCGCGTCTTCGGCAGTCCGTCCGAGCCCTATCCGCACGACTACACGCCGCGACCGAGCAGCCGCCGGCACGTGCTGCACCTCGGCCATTGGTACGCGCAGAGCCATCCGACGGAGGACTTCGCCGAGACGTTCGCAGTCTGGCTGCAGCCGAAGGCGCGCTGGCGTCGCGAGTACGCCGGCTGGCCGGCGCTCGCCAAGCTCGAGTACGTCGACCGGCTGATGGGCGAGATCGCCGGCCAGCGCCCCGTCAACCGCGACCGCTCGGTCGTCGATCCGCTGTCCACGAACGAGCGGACGCTCGCGGCATATTATCGCGGCAAGAGCGCGCTCTACCGGTCCTACGATCGGCGTTACGACCGCTGGCTGCAGCGCGCCTTCGCGACGCGAACCGCGCGCCCGACGGGCGTGCCGGCGGGTCGCTTCATCCGGGAAATCCAGCCGCAGTTGCGCCGGCTGCTGGTGCGGCGCGCGCGCCTGCATCCGTACCTGGTGGATCACGCGATTGACACGACCGTACAGCGCGCCCGGCAGCTCGACCTGGTGCTGCGCGGGTCGCGACGCGAGTGCAAGCGGCAGGTCGTGCGCCTGCACGAGCGCGTCGTGCTCGACGTGCTGCGCCGCAATCGGGAGAACTACGCCTTATGAAGCGCCGCCGGGTCCTGCTGATGGTGCACGAAGCGCTGGTGCCGCCCGCCGATCTCGCCGGCCTTTCCGAGGCGGCGATCGAGGAATGCCGGACCGAGTACAACGTGCTGTCGGTGCTGCAGCATCTCGGCCACGAGGTGCGTGTCGTCGGCGTCGGCGACCGCTTGACCGAGCTGCGCGAGGCGATGCGCGACTGGCGCCCGCACGTCGTCTTCAACCTGCTCGAGGAGTTCTTCGGCATCGTCTCCTACGACCACTACGTGGTCGCCTACCTCGAGCTGATGCGCCAGCCCTACACCGGCTGCAACCCGCGCGGCATGATGATCTCGCGCGACAAGGTGCTGACCAAGCAGGTGCTCGCCTCGCACCGGATCCCGACGCCGCGCTTCCAGCTGTTCCCGGTCGGGCAGCGCTTTCGCGAGCCGCGGCGGCTGAGCTTCCCGTTGTTCGTCAAGTCGGCGACCGACGACGCGTCGCTCGGCATCTCGCAGGCCTCGGTGGTCGAGGACATGGCGCGGCTGCGCGAGCGCGTCGAGTTCATCCACGAGCAGACGCGCAGCGACGCGCTGGTCGAGGAGTACATCGACGGGCGCGAACTGTACGTCGGCGTGCTCGGCAACGAGCGCCTGACGGCGCTGCCCCCCTGGGAAATCGACTTCGGCACGCTGTCGCAGGTGCAGTCCGGCATCGCGACGCGCAAGGTCAAGTGGGATCCCGCATACCAGGCGAAGCACGGCATCGCCACGGGACCGGCGCGCGACTTGAGCCCGGCCCAGCAGGAGGGGTTGAGCAAGCTCGCGAAGCGCATCTATCGCGCGCTGCACATGAGCGGCTACGCGCGCATGGACCTGCGGATGCGCGGCGACGGCAGCCTGTTCGTGCTCGAGGCCAACGCCAATCCGAACCTGACCTTCGGCGAGGACTTCGCCGAGTCCGCGGAAGCCGTCGGCATCAGCTACGAGGCGCTGCTGGCGCGCATCGTCAGCCTCGGTCTCGCCTACCGGCCGGAGTGGCGGTTGTTCGAGAGCTGATTCAGAATCGGTACGCGATCGTGCCGCGCAGGCTGCGCGGCTCCACGGGGTGGAAGTGGACGTCGTCGACCGGCGCCGCCTCGCCCGGCAGCTGCGACTCGTAGAAGTAGCTGATGTCGTTGTCCTCGGCGTCGAACAGATTGAAGACCGTCAGGAACGCGCTCAGTCGCTCGTTGAACCGGTAACCCGCCTCGACGTTCACCAGCAGCGTCGGATCGGATCGCACGCTGTCGTCCTCGACCAACGGGGCCTCGCCGAGGTAGCGCAACCGAGCGCCACCGAACCAGCCATCGTCGCGGTTGACGGCGACCCCGACCGACGCGACGTCCTCGACGGCGCCCGGGATCCGGTCGCCGGCCGGATCGGAGCCCTGGAAACGCGCGCGCGACCACGCGTAGTCGACGTCGAGGATCAGCCAGTCGAGCGGTGTCCAGAACACGCCGAACTCGACGCCGTAGCGTCGGCTCTCGCGGCTCGGTTCGGTGATGCCGCCGTCGCCGACGAACAGCAGCTCGGAATCGAGCTCGAGGCCCCAGAGTGCCCCGTAGACCTGCAAGCCCGGGATGGCCGCCGAGCGGAAGCCGATTTCGGCGCCGGTCGCGGCCACGAGCGGATCGACGCGCTCTACCGGCGTCACGCCGTCCGTCGGGTCGACCCGGATCGTCGTGCCACGCGCGTCGTTGCTGTGGAAGCCGCGGCCCGCATTGAGGAAATATTCCGTCTCGTTCCACGGTCCGAGGACGACGGTGGCCTTCGGGCTCGCGATCGAGTCGGTGGCCGTGCCCGAGTTGGCGGTGACGTTGCTCGAGACATCGAAGTCGAAGTCGTCGAGGCGCACGCCAATCTCCGTGCGCAGCCAGTCGTTCCAGCGCTGGTCGTGCGCCACGTAGGCCGACGTGCTGCTCGAAGTCGAAGTCGTCGAGGCGCACGCCAATCTCCGTGCGCAGCCAGTCGTTCCAGCGCTGGTCGTGCGCCACGTAGACCGACGTGCTGGTCTGCGTCACGTCGTCCTGGCGCACCGTTTCGCGGCGCTGCGCCTGCGTCGTCAGGAACAGGCCGACCGGCTCGATCTCGTCCCGACGCAGCTCGACCCCGGCGCGCAGCGCACCCGGCCGATCCGTGAACGAGGCAGGCCACGTGTACTCGTAGCGTCCGCCGTAGACGCGCCGGTCGTCGTACTGCTCGAACTGGTCGCCATTGTCCTGGTCGAGCGCGTAGGTGAAGTTGGAGATCAATTCGAGGTGGTAGTCCATCGCATAGGCGTTCGCCGACCAGCCGCGGCCATCGTCGCCCTGCGACCAGGCGTCCACGGACAGGCTGTAGCGGTGCGACTCGCCGCCGCTCGTCGGGTCGACGTAGCCGAAGCGCGGGATGCAGAACGGAATCTGCGCGCACTGGCCGCCGACCGCGCGCTGCGGGATCTGGTCCGTGCTGTCCCACCGTCCGTCGTAACCCATCGCCGTCAACGCAAAGCCGCGGTCGGTCGCGCCGCGCGAGTACTTGACGAGGCCGTTGACCTTGCGGAAGTCCTGCGGCAGGTCCCAGGGCCCGTCCGCCGTCGAATAATCGAGGGCGCCGAGCAGCGTGCCGCCGCCGATCTCCGGTGCCGCGGCGATCAGTGCACGGTAGTAGTCGTCCTTGCCGAGGGTCAGGCTCGCCAGCGAGCTGTCGAGTTCACGCTGGTAGGCGATGTCGGCGGCGCCGGCCGCGGAGAAGTTGCCCTCGTCGGCGAAGTACGTGCCCTTGCGATAACGAACCTTCTCGACCAGTTCCGGAATCAGGAAATTGATGTCGGAGTAGCCCTGGCCGTGGGCGTGCGTGGGCATGTTGACGGGAATGCCGTCGACGCGCGTCGCGAAATCCGTGCCGTGGTCGAGGTTGAAGCCGCGCAGGAAGTACTGGTTCGCCTTGCCGTCGCCGCTGTGCTGCGTGACGATCAGGCCCGGCACGACCTCGAGGACTTCGCCCGGGCGCAGGACCGGCCGGCCCTCGAGCTGGATCGCGAGCACGATACCCTCGCTGGCGGCGCGCGATTCGCCGATCAGGCCGATCCGGGTGGCCGTGACGACGATCTCCTCGAGCGGCGCCGCCGTCGGAATGCCCGCGCCCCACGCGACGCCGGGGAGCGTCAGCGCGACCAGCACGGCGACGCCCGCCGCGGATGGATTGCACATGGCGTGGCTCTTGCCCATCATTTCTCCGCACTCGTGACTGGCCGGCGGCGACCGTCGCAGCGGAGTCTAGCGGCGAGTATGAACAATCTCCAATAAGTGCATACCACGATCCGGCTTCGAAGGGGCCTGCCATGCAACGCACGACGATCACGCTCGACGACGACCTGATGGAGCGCCTCGACGAGTTCATGCGCGAGCGGGGCTACGCCAATCGCTCCGAGGCGATCCGCGACCTCGCCCGTGCCGGGCTCGAGCAGGTGACTCTCGAAGCTTCGCCGCGCTCGCAGTGCCTCGCCGCCGCGATCTACGTCTACGACCACGAAGCACGCGAGCTCGCGAGCCGGCTGACCCGCGCGGCCCACGAGCATCACGACCTGTCGCTCGCGACGCTGCACGTGCACCTCGACCACGACAGCTGCATGGAGGTCACGGTGCTGCGCGGGGAGGTGGGCGAGGTGCGTCACTTCGCCGATCACGTGATCGCCGAGCGCGGCGTGCGCCACGGCCGCCTGGTGCTGGTGCCCGTCGACGAGAAGACCGAAACGCATACACACGGCGACGCGCGCGCCACGCCGCACTCGCACCTGCACATTCGCCGGCGCTGATCGTTGCTGTGCCGCGGCGCGCGGCTGCCACGTCCACGAGGCGGCCGCACCCACTGCGACTTGACGTAACGTACCGGGTCGCGGCCTGATCACGAGCGCTTCGTCACATAAAGCCGCTCGCGTCGCCGCCGCGCGTGGTCGGCGCGACCTGGCGGCGTATGTTCGGCCTCCATGGACAAACCCACGGATCCGGGTTGGCTAGCCGCGCTCGTTGGGCTTGCGCTGTGCGGGGCATCGCACGGCCTGGCCGCAGAGGGCACAAGGGACGAGCCCGCGGAAGACCCCCAGGCCTCCGGCGTCGCTCGGGTCCAGGAGTTCCTCAAGCACCAGTTCAGCGCCGTGCGGCGCAAGCGCCCGGACTGGATCGTGGAACAGTCGCACGACGCCGTCGATCCACAGACGCGCCCGGGTGAGGACTCGGCTCAGCTGGTGCTGCAGCAGGATCGTCGCGACGGCGCCGACCTGCTGACGCTGCGCTACCCGCTGGCCGAGCGCGGGGCGCTGCGCACCTATGCCGGCGCGGGACTCAACCAGGCAGTCTATTTCGAGGACGGTGGCGAGCCGGCCATCATGTCGCGGCGCAACCGCGACCGATCGCTGGGGGCTGCAGCGGAACTCGGCGCAGAGCTGCGCCTCAGCGAGCGGCTGCTGCTGCAGGCGGACGTGCGCTGGGCCGAACTCGACGGGCAGGCGGCGCTGCTGCGCAGCGGGGACGGACTCGTCGGTGCCGACGCCGTGTCGCTCGGCGTTTCCATCGGCTGGCATTTCCACTGACGTAACCGCCGGGTCGCGTAGACTCGGCGGCGCACTCACCAGCCGCACAGGTCGCAACGCGCGTACATGCAGGGCATCGTCGCCTGGGCCCGGGATCTCTGGCCCTTCCTGGTTTCCTTCGGATACTTCGCCGGCGCCACCTGGGTCACCGTCGACGCCGTGCTGCGCAAGCGGCAGGTGCCGGCCATCATCGGCTGGGTCGGTCTCGCATGGCTTGCGCCGATCCTGGGCGCGCTCGCTTACTTCCTGTTCGGCATCAACCGGGTCCGCCGTATCGCGCGAGCGCTCGACCTGAAGCGCGATTCCGGCGCGCCTCCTGCCGGCCACCTCATGTCGCTGGTCACGGTGACGGCGGATGAATTCGCAGCGCGTCACCCTGCGTTCACGGGCCTCGCGCGGCTCGGCGAACAGGTCACCGGCAATCCGTTGCTCGACGGGCACCGCGTCGAGCCGCTGCAGGACGGGGACGCCGCGTTTCCGGCCATGCTCGCCGCGATCGACGCCGCTCGTGCCTCGGTCACGCTGGTCAGCTACATTTTCGACAACGACGCCGCGGGCCAGGCGTTCATCGACGCGCTGGTGCGCGCCCGGGCGCGCGGCGTCGATACCCGCGTGCTGATCGACGACGTGGGTTCGCGTTACACGAAGCCCACGATGGTCCGTCGGCTGCGAGATGCCGGGGTGCCCGTCGCGGCGTTCCTGCCGACCCGCGTGCCGCGCCTGTACCAGTACGCCAACCTGCGCATGCACCGCAAGATCCTCGTGGTCGATGGCCAGGTCGGCTTCACGGGCGGAATGAACATCCGTGCGGGCCACTGGCTCACGCGCGCGCCCGCGCACCCGGTCCGCTGCGTCCACTTCCGCGTCGACGGCCCGGTCGTCGCCGACATGCAACGCGCGTTCGTGGACGACTGGGCCTTCGCGACGGGTGAACGGCTCGAGGGAGAGCGCTGGTTCGCGCCGGTGGGGCGCCACGGCCCGGTCGCGGCGCGCGGCGTGCCGGACGGCCCGGACGCCGACATCGACAACATCCTCGAGATCCTGCTGGGCGCGCTGTCCGTCGCGAGGCGGCGCGCCCGGATCGTCACGCCGTACTTCCTGCCCGACAGCGAGGTGCTGCGAGCCCTGCACGTGGCCGCGTTGCGCGGCGTCGACGTGGAGATCGTGCTGCCCGGGCGCAGCAACGTGCCGCTGATGGACTGGGCGATGACGCCCCAGTTGCCCGAGCTGATCGAGAAGGGATGCCGGATCTACGTCGCGCCGCCGCCGTTCGACCACAGCAAGCTGTTCGTCGTCGACGGCACGTGGTCGCTGATCGGCTCGACCAACTGGGACGCGCGCAGCCTGCGCCTCAACTTCGAGTACAACCTCGAGTGCTACGACCGCGGGCTGGCCGCGGCGGTCGACGCGATCATCGATGCGAAGATCGCGGTGTCGCGACCGGTCGTGCGCGACGAACTGCTCACGCTTCCCTACGCGGTCCGGCTGCGCAACGGCGTCGCCAGGCTGTTCTCGCCCTATCTCTGAGCCGCTCGCCGCACGCGGATCGCCGACCCGAGGCGGCCGACGATGCGCTGCTCCGCCTCGAGGATCACCAGCAGCGCGAAGCCGATCGCGACGATCACGATCCCGTCGAGCAGGCTCACCGGCCGTGACTTGAAGACCGAGTTCATGGCCGGCCAGTACGTGAATACCAGTTGTGCGACCACGACGGTGGCCACGCCGGCCAGCACGGCCGGCGTGCCGAGCGCCGCCCGCCACGAGAGTGACGTGCCGTGCACGTAGCGGATGCTGAACAGGTAGAAGATTTCCATGACCACGATCGTGTTGACGGCGATCGTGCGAGCCTCCTCGAGGCTGAGCCCGCGCTGCTGCGCCCAGAAGAACATGCCGAACACGCCAGCCACGACCAGCAGCGAGACGAACACGATCCGCCAGAGCAGGTAGCGGGAGATCAGCGACTGGCCGGGCGCGCGAGGCGGGCGCAGCATCGTGCCTGGCTCGGTCGGCTCGAATGCGAGCGTGAGGCCCAGCGCCACCGCGGTGATCATGTTGACCCACAGGATCTGCAGCGCGGTGATCGGCAGCGCGACGCCGAACGCAATCGCTGCGATGATCGCCATGGCCTCGCCGCCATTGGTCGGCAGCGTCCAGCCGATCACCTTGATCACGTTGTCGTAGACGGTGCGCCCTTCGCGCACCGCGGCGACGATCGAGGCGAAGTTGTCGTCCGCGAGCACCATCTCGGCCGCCTCCTTGGCGGCCTCGGTGCCTTTTCCGCCCATGGCGACGCCAACGTCGGCGCGCTTGAGCGCGGGGGCGTCGTTGACGCCATCGCCGGTCATCGCGACCACGGCGCCTTCGGCCTGCAGCGCCTGCACCAGCTTGAGCTTGTGCTCCGGGGTCGTGCGCGCGAAGACGGTGACGTCGCGCGCCAGCGCGCGCAGCGCGGCTTCGTCCAGCCCGTCGAGCTCGTGGCCGGATGCAACCCGCGGATCGTCGCCGAGCCCCAGCTGCCGTGCGATCGCGTGTGCCGTGAGTGCGTGATCGCCCGTGATCATGACCACGCGGATGCCGGCGGTGGCGCAGTCGCGCACCGCCTCGATCGCCTCGTCCCGCGGCGGGTCGATGAAACCGGTGAGGCCGAGCAGCGTGGCGCCGTTCTCGACGTCGGCGAAGTTCAGGTCCTGCTGGCCTGCGGGCATCGGCCGCGTCGCGAACGCGAGCACGCGTTGGCCGTCCCGCGCCAGCCGGCTCACGGCCTCGTGCCAGTAGTCGGACTCGAGCGGTGCTGCGCCGTCGTCGACGCGCTGCGCCGAGCACATCGCCAGCACACGCTCGGGCGCGCCCTTGACCAGCACGAACGCGCCGTCGTCGTGGCGGTGGTGCAGCGTGGCCATGAAGCGGTGCGCCGCATCGAATGGAATCTCGTCCTTGCGCGGCAGCTCGCGGCGCACGCGGTCAATGTCGTGGCCGGCCTTGATGGCGAGCGAGACCAGCGCGCCCTCCATCGGATCGCCGTCGACGCTCCAGGTGCCGTCCGCCGGGCGCAGGCTCGCGTCGTTGCAGAGAAGTGCGGCCCGCGTGAGTTCCAGCAGCCCGGGCTCAGTATCGGTTTCGAGGTCGCGGTCGCCGCTGCGGAAGGCGCCGTGCGGCTCGTAGCCGACGCCGGTGACCTCGAACGCGCCGGCCGCCGTCACGACCGACCGGACGGTCATTTCATTGCGCGTCAGCGTGCCCGTCTTGTCGGAGCAGATCACCGAGACCGAGCCGAGTGTCTCCACGGCCGGCAGCCTGCGGACGATCGCATTGCGCCGGGCCATGCGGCTCACGCCGATTGCGAGCGTGATGGTCAGGATGGCCGGCAGTCCTTCCGGGATCGCGGCGACGGCGAGCCCGACGACGACCATGAAGGCTTCGTCGGCGCCGTAACCGCGCGCGAGGTGTGCGAACGCGAATACGGCCGCCGAGATCAGCACGATGACGACGGTCAGTTGCCGGGCGAAGCGATCCATCTGGCGGATCAGCGGGGTTTCGAGCTTCTCGACTTCGCCGAGCAGCGCGCTGATGCGGCCCAGTTCGGTCGCCGGGCCCGTGCCGATCGCGACGCCGACGCCTTGCCCGGCCGCGACCAGCGTCCCCGAGAACGCCATCGAGGTGCGGTCGCCCAGCGCGGCCGCCGCAGCGACCGGGGCGATCGCCTTCTCGACGGCGACGGACTCGCCGGTGAGCACCGCTTCCTCGATGCGGAGGTTGCGCAGCTTGATCAGCCGCAGGTCGGCGGGGACGCGATCGCCGGCCTCGAGGATCACGAGATCGCCCGGCACGATATCCTCGGCGGCGACGGTGGTGCGCCGACCGTCGCGCAGCACGGCAGCGCGCGGGTCGATCATGCTGTGGATCGCCGCGAGCGCCTGCTCGGCGCGCCCCTCCTGGATGAAGCCGATCACCGCGTTCAGCAACACGACGCCCAGGATCACCAAGGCGTCGATGCCGTGGCCGAGGCCCGCGGACATCGCCGCGGCGGCCAGCAGTGCATAGATCAGCAGGTTGTGGAACTGCAGCAGCAATCGCTTGAGCGGACCAGGTCGGGCGGCCTGCGGCAGGCGATTCGGGCCGCACGAGACCTTGCGTCGCGCAGCCTCGCTCGCGTCGAGTCCATCGGTCGAGGCTTCCAGCGTCGCGAGGGCGTCACGGACCTCACTCGCGTGCCAGTCATCGCGGGGCGGGCCGTAGCGTCCTGGGGCAGCGGGCATCGTGACGGATCCTCGTGGCCGCAATCCATTGTGGCCGCGCCGCCCGGTTCCGCAAGGACGGAAATCCGCGATCAGGCTGCGTTGGCGACGGCGGTGGCGATCGCGAGGGCAAGCAGCAGGTCGATGCCGAGCGCCGCGCGCACGGACAGCCGCCCCTGCATCACTGCGCCCGTGATCCAGAGCAGCGCGACGATGGCGCCGGACCCGAGCGCCAGCGGCGCGAAGGGCAGTGTGTCAGAGAACCAGAGCAACGGCACGGATGCGAGCAGCGCGACGCCGAAATGCGCCACCGCGAATCCGCGCGTGCCGCGGGACATCGGCGGGTCGAAGCGCCGCACGGTGGCGGTGTCGAACGACGGCTTCTGCCAGTGAGCGCCAGGCGCGGTGGCCGGTTGCCAGCCGGGCGGCATGAACCAGATCGCGACCTTGTCTGGCCAGCGCGGGGTGCGCCACGACTTGCGCGCCAGGTCGGCATAGACCTCGA
>Ga0209391_10000380_pt1 | contig 20475 bp, 14 predicted proteins | sample PPLLak3March2015_FD_187246 | JGI IMG/M metagenome (GOLD analysis project Ga0209391, IMG submission 187246) | Freshwater sediment microbial communities from Prairie Pothole Lake near Jamestown, North Dakota, USA - PPLs Lake P7 Core (1) Depth... | ecosystem: Environmental > Aquatic > Freshwater >...
GGACAGCGCCCGCCACCCGGTGGAGACGCTGGAATTTTTCCAGGTGGCACCGGGCATGACAGTCGCGGAAGCACTGCCCGGCACTGGCTGGTACACCAACATCCTCGCCAATTACCTGGGCCCGAAAGGCACCCTGTACGGGATCAATTACCCCGACAGCATGTGGCCCATGTTCGCCAGCGCCACAGATGAGTGGGTGGCGCAGAGAATCGCGGGTACCGCGAAGTTCCCGGAACTGGTGAAAGGGTTTACCGACAACGGCATCAGGACCGCGGGCTTCACTTTCAGTACGGTGCCGCCAGAGGTCGTCGGCACTGTCGACAGGGTTCTGCTGATTCGCGCCTTGCACAATATCAACCGCTTCGAGAGTGCAGCCGGAACCCGCAGCCAGGCCCTTGCGGCAGTGCGCAGCATGCTCAAGGATGACGGGCTGGTCGGGGTGGTCCAGCACCGCCTGGCGGTGCCCGATCAGGCGTCTGGCACCGACGGCTCCCGCGGTTACCTGGTGGAAGCCGAGGTGATCGCGGCATTCGAGAAGGCGGGTTTCGAACTGGTGGCCAGCAGCGAGATCAATGCCAATCCCGCGGACCGACCGGGCCCGGACGATATCGTGTGGCGACTGCCGCCTTCGCTGGCGACCAGCAAGGAGGACCCGGCGCTGCAGGAGAAGATGAAGGCCATCGGCGAAACGGACCGCATGACCCTGCTGTTTCGCAAGGCGCCCTGAGACCCGGTCGGTTTCAGCCGGTGTAACCCGCTGTCATCTCCTGCGCCTGTGACCACAGGCGCAACGCCAGGTCGCGATCGAACATGTGGTGCTCGCCGCTGACCGTCACCGGGTTGCAATCCTCGAAATAAGCGCCGTTGACGCCCTCCAGCAGGGGGTTGGTGGCCACATACACCTGGGTGGCAGCGCCCTGCGCCGGCGTCTTCGCAATCAGCGGGCCGAGCAGGTCAAAGCCGACGCGAATCACCGCGGGCGCGGTGCGGGCGATATCGGTGTGCACGAGGCCGGGGTGGATCACGTTGGAGCTCACCCCGGTGCCCTGCAGCCGCTCGGCCAGGACCAGGGAAAACAGGGCATTCGCCAGTTTCGAGCGGCCATAGGCCTCGGCCGGGTCAAACTCGCCTTCTCCGCGCAGCTTGTCGAAATCGATTCCCTCCGCGGGGGCCTGGCGGTAGCCGGAGCGACTGCCGACGTGCACGATCCGACCGGAGCCGGCGGCCAGCATCAGCGGCAGCAGCTGGCCTACCAGCACAAAGTGACCCAGGTAATTGACCACGAAAATCTTCTCGACCCCGTTGACCAGTTCCAGCTCGCCAAAAGTGTTGATACCGGCATTGCAGATCAATATATCCAGCCCGAGGCCCAGCTCCCGCACCGAGCGGGCGCAACTTACCGCCGAGTCGAAATCCGCCAGCTCCAGCGCCAGGGGCGTGGTTTTTCCGGCCACGGAAGCGCAGGCCTCAGCCGCTTTGTCGAGGGTGCGCCCGGTGCCAATCACGTGGGCGCCCCGCAGGGCGAGCACACGCATGGTCTCGTAGCCCAGGCCCGAGGTGCAGCCGGTAACCAGGGCGGTGCGGCCGCTCAGGTCGAGGCCGGCGGTGACCTCCTCGGCGGTGGAGTCGGCGCCAAACGGGCCGTTCGGGAAACGGGTGTCGGGGGCGACCACGGGCTTGTCCCCGCTACAGGCTGCCAGCAGGGGTGCGCCGGCGGCTGCGGCCGCCAGCCCGAGAAGTTGCCTGCGCTTTATTCCCATACCGATACCCCCGTTTCACCGCCAGCGACAACCGGCAGTGTAGCCCCTGCCGGGCAGAGCGGGTACAGGCCTAGACAAATAACTAATGGTTATGGACTGAAATAATAAAATGTCATGGGGGAATTTCTTGTGTATCGCTTCCCGCCCCCTATACTCGGCTTGTGGCGGTCGAGAACCCACCAGCCATGAAATGGTGGGTTTGCTGAAAGTCGCGCACACCGCTTGGGGGAAGCGAGCGAACATCCGCCAGAGATGTTTGAGGCCAGGGGACGTGTTCCGGCAGCGGGCCGAAAAAAAATGCCTGGGTAGAAAAGAAAAATGCCTTGCCCTCGATACGCCGTCGCGGCCTCCGGCCCGGCGGCCTTTTTTTATGCAGATTATCGGTTATGCTCTCGGGACTTTTCAGGGAGCGGCCATGAGCACCATCCAGAAACTCCTGCAGGATATCAGCGCGTCGCCCCGCGGGCCCCGGGTCGCGGCGATCTTCGATTTCGATGGCACCATCATCGCCGGCTACTCCGCCACCACCTTTATCAGGGAACAGGTCAGGCGCGGCGACCTGTCGCCGCGGCAGCTGGCGGAGATCGTCGCTGCCATGACCAGCTTTGGCCTGGGCAACCTGGGTTTCTCCGGCCTGATGGCGGTCAATGCCCAGTTCATGCGGGGCATCGAGGAGAGCACCTACAATGAAGTGGGCGCACAGCTCTACACCAAACAGATTGCGCGCCTGATCTACCCGGAATCGCGCGCCCTGGTGGACGCCCATATCGCCAGGGGGCACACGGTGGCCATCATTTCCTCCGCCACGCCCTACCAGGTGGAGCCGGCGGCCGCTGACCTGGGCATCGAACATGTGCTGTGCAGCCAGCTGGAGGTGCGCGAGGGCAGGTTCACCGGCAACGCCGTGAAGCCCCTGTGCTTTGGCCAGGGCAAGGTGGACGCGGCCGAGGGCCTGGCGCAACGCACCGGCGCCGATCTTGCCCGCAGTTTCTTTTACTCCGACAGCACCGACGACCTGCTGTTGCTGGAACGGGTCGGCCACCCCCGAGCCCTGAACCCGAGTGGCAAACTGGCGACAATCGCCGGGGAGCGGGGCTGGCCCGTCACCCGTTTCGGCAGCCGCGGCCGGGCCGGCATCGGCCAGTACATCCGCTCGGTCGCCGCCACCAGCAGCCTGGTGACGTCCTTTGCGGCAGGCCTGCCCATCCTGGCTCTCACCGGCTCCCGGCGCGCATCCCAGAATTTTTCCTTCTCCCTGTTTGCCGACACCGCCAGCGCCCTGATCGGCATGGACCTTAAGGTCAGCGGCGAGGAACACCTCTGGTCGCAGCGGCCCGCAGTCTTCATCTTCAACCATCAGAGCAAGGCGGATGTCATCATTCTCGCCAGGCTGCTGCGCCGCGATATCGCCGGCGTGGGCAAGCAGGAGATCAGGAAAGAGACGCCGATCCTGGGCAAGGTGCTGGAGCTGGGCGGCGTGGTTTTCATCGACCGGGCGAACGCGAAGAATGCGATCGAGTCCATGGCGCCCCTGGTGGATGCCATCAAGCACGAGGGCAAGTCCGTGGTGCTGGCCCCGGAGGGCACGCGCACCGTATCCCCGAGGCTCGCGCCCTTCAAGAAAGGCGCCTTCCACCTGGCGATGCAGGCCGGGGTTCCGATCGTGCCCATCGTGATTCGCAATGCGGGGGACGTCGCCCCCAAGGGTGATTTCGTGTTTCGCTCAGCCACGGTGGATGTGCAGGTGCTGCCACCGGTGGACACCAGCGGCTGGCGCATCGCAGACCTGAACGAACACGTGCGCGAAGTGCGCAATATGTTCGCCCGGGCCCTGGGCCAGCCCGAGGAGACGACAACCGCCGCCGGCACTGCGGCGAGGAAATCCCGACCGAAGGCAAGCAAAAAAGCCAGGGCTGCAACCAAACCCAAGACAACGCCGAAGGCCAGTACAAAAACCAGAGCCAAAAAGTCCAGCGCAGCCAAAGTTGCGGTAAAACGCCGTGGCAATACCAAGCCCAAAGCCAAAGCCGGAAAACGGAAACCCAGGTCCTGATCGAGATGGAACTGGCCGACAAGTTCCGTGAGGGCAATCCCTGGCCGGTGCGTGATGGTCAGCGCGTGCTGTTCATCCTCGACAGCCGCAACGGCTTTGAACGGGACCTGCTGCGGCAGTGGATACACCATCACCGGGCCAGCGGCAGCGAGGAATTCGAAGCGCCGCAGGTCTGCCTGCAACTGGGTGACGACCGCAAGACCATCGACACCTCGCAGCTGATCGTTGCCCTCGCCCTCCCCCCCGACACCCTGGTTGCGCCGCTGCGCGTGGCCTGGCTGCCCTCGCAGCAGGACATCGATTCCGGGCCGCGCCTGCGCAACCTGTTTTTCGGTGACCCGCGCCACCCAGGCGCCGGTCGCGGGCGCAGGATTTTCAACGAGTCACCCGCTCGCATGCGCCTCATCGCCGGCAGCCCCGACTCCGTCGCCAACCTGCGCGAGCGCTTCGAACTGCACCACAATATCGAGGAAGATAACGCCCAACGGGACTTCGCCGAGTTTGTGGGCCGCCAGGCGGCGCTGGTGCTGGACATCGCGGAACGGCGCCTGCAGGGGGGACGTTACAAGGTACCACGCCATGTTGCCGCCAGCCTGAAGTCCAGCCCCGCCTTCAACGAGGCCGTGGATGCCCTCGCCCGGGAGAGCGGCAAACCCAAGGTGGCGCTGATGGCGGAGGCGACCGGCTACATGACCGAGATGGTGTCCAGGCCGAGCACGTTCTGGCTGGACTTTTACGCGAAGTTCAACAGCTTCTGCCTGGGCCTGGGCTACGAGGAAAAAATTGTCTACGACCCGGAGGCGGTGGCGAGAATGCGCCAGGTGGTGCGTGACAATCCCGCCATGCTGCTGTGGACCCACAAGACCTACCTCGACGGCATGGTGGTGCCCAAGGTCCTTTACGAGAACGACTTCCCCATGCCGCATATGTTCGGTGGCGCCAACATGAATTTCCCGGGCCTGGGCTTCCTGCTGCACCGCGCCGGCGCCATTTTTATCAAGCGCAGCTTCCAGGACAACGAGCTCTACAAGATCACCCTGCGCCATTACATCGGCTACCTGATGGAAAAGCGCTTCCCCATGAACTGGGCATTCGAGGGAACCCGCTCGCGCATGGGAAAACTGATGCCCCCGCGTTACGGACTGCTGAAATACGTGCTGGAGGCCTGCCACGCCACGGACGCCCGCAATATCCACATCATCCCCATATCCATCAGCTACGACCTGATCCGGGACGTCGAGGAGTACGCCACCGAGCAGACCGGCCGCGGCAAGGGCGCCGAGTCGCTGCGCTGGTTTATCGGCTATATCCGCAGCCTGGCCCGGCCCATGGGCAAGGTCTACATGGACATCGGCGAACCGGTAGTGCTGGCCAGAGCGCCGCATCCCGATGACAAGCTGGCACTGTCGAAAATCGCTTTCGAGGTGGCGGTGGAAGCCAACAACGTCACCCCGATCACGGTACCTTCACTGGTGACCATGAGCCTGCTGGGCGCGGCGCCAAGAGCACTGACCGAGGCCGAGGTAGTGCACGACATGGACGTCCTGCTGGCCTGGGCCTCGGCCCGCAAGCTGCGGATTTCCGCCGACTTCGACCCGGCCTACGCCAGCCAGATGGAGAGCCTGCTGCGTATCATGATCGACGAGGGTATGGTGACCCGCTATGACGAGGGCCCGGACGTGGTCTACGCGATCGAGCAGGAGCAGCACGCGGTAGCCAGTTACTACCGCAATACGATCATTCACTTTTTTGTGAACAAGGCCATCATCGAGCTGGCCCTGTTAAAAACCAGCGAGACCGAGGGTGTCGCCGCGCTGGAAATTTTCTGGACGGAGGTGGACAGGCTGCGCGACCTGTTCAAGTTCGAGTTCTTCTACGCCCCGACCGAGGAATTCCACCAGCAGATTCGCGCTGAACTCGCCCGCTATGCACCCAACTGGGAAGCGCTGCTGCAGCTGGGCGCCCCGGGCTTCCTGCAGCTGCAGAACAATATGTTGTTGCTGGTGTCCCATGTCACCCTGCTGACCTACGCCGAAGCCTACTCGGTGGTGGCCGATCTGCTGGCGAGGATGGATGCATCTGCAGCGCTGACCGAGGAGCAGTGTGTGGCGCAGGCGTTGATACTCGGGCGCCAGGCCTACCTGCAGCGGCGCATCAGCAGCCCCGCCTCGATAGGCAAGCTCCTGTTCAAGAATGGCTTCAAAATGGCAGAACATCGCAAATTGACGGCCGGCGGCGACGAGCGCGTCGCCAGCGGGCGCAAGGCCCTGGCCCAGGAACTGCGGGACGTACTGCGTCGGCTGGAACTGGTTCGCGCGCTGGGTGTGGCCACCCGCGGCATTACAGTGGAGAAACAACAATGACAAACCTGAAAGTCGGCCTGCTGGGCGGCGGTTCCTGGGGCACCACCGTGGCATCCCTGCTGACCCGCAACGTGCCGGTCACCCTGTGGGCCCGCAACCCCGCCACAGTGGAGGAAATCAACACGCACCACACCAACAGTACCTACCTGCCCGGTGCCACCCTGCCCGATAAGCTGGTGGCCACCAACGATATCGGCGAGGCCGTCCGCGGCGCCGATGTCGTGGTGATGGGAATTCCCTCGCAGAATTTCCGCAGCGTATTGCTGGAAGTGAAGCAGCACATCCGCGCCTGGGTACCGGTGATCAGCCTGACCAAGGGGCTGGAGCTGGATACCAGTATGCGCATGACCGAGATCATCACCGAGGTGCTACCGGGCCATCCGGTCGGCGTGCTGACCGGCCCCAACCTGGCACGGGAGATCATGGCGGGACAGGCGGCGGCCAGTGTAATCGCCATGGAGGACGACATCATCGTGCGGGCGCTGCAGTCGATTTTCAAGAGCGGCCTGTTCCGGGTGTACACCAACAACGATGTGATCGGCTGCGAGCTCGGCGGTGTGCTGAAAAACATCATCGCCATCGCGGTCGGCATGGGCGACGGCCAGGGCGCCGGCGACAATACCCGCTCCGCCCTCATCACCCGCGGTCTCGCCGAGGTCACCCGCCTGGGTGTTGCCATGGGCGGGCGCGCGGAAACGTTCGCCGGCCTTGCCGGCATGGGCGATATGATCGCAACCTGCACCAGCCCCCAGAGCCGCAACCGCTACGTGGGCATGGAGCTGGGCAAGGGCCGCAACATGCAGGAGATCGTCGATGAGATGTTCATGGTCGCGGAGGGCGCCAAGAGCGCGCCCGCGGTGATGGCCCTGGCAGAAAAATATGGCGTTGAAATGCCGATCGCCAGCGATGTTTACCGCGTACTGTCGGGGGACGCTACTGCCAGCCGGGCCTTTCGCGGTCTGTTGCGGGTGTCGGCGGGCGCCGAGTGCGAACCGGGCTAGGGGTATTTATGTACAGTAGAAAAATAGTTTCTTGCGCGCTGGCACTGGCCATCGCACTAGGGTCAGCGGCCACGGCGGCGGGCAGCTCACCCTTCGCGGGGCTGAGCGGCGATCCGCAGCTGCGCTCCGCCTCCGCCCTCGTGCTCGACAGCAGCGGTCATGTCGTCTACGGCAAGGATGTCGACAGCGTGCGCTCCATCGCCTCCATCACCAAGCTGATGACGGCCATGGTGGTGCTGGATGCCGACCTCGATCTCGACGAGCAACTGACCATCAGCGATGCGGACCGGGACCGGGTTCGCATGACCGGTTCGCGCCTGCAGACCGGCGCCACCCTGACCCGGCGCGAACTGTTGGTGCTGGCGCTCATGTCATCGGAAAATCGCGCCTCCGCAGCACTCGGGCGCACCTACCCCGGCGGGACAGATGCGTTCGTGGCACAGATGAACAGCAAGGCCCAGGCGCTGGGTATGAGCAGCAGCCGCTTCTCCGACCCGGCGGGACTGCACACGGAAAATTTCTCCACCGCCAGTGACCTGGCGAAAATGCTAGCCGCGGCGAAGACCTACCCGCTTATCCTCGAGGCCACGACGACACTGCAACGGGAGGTTCATCCCTTCGCCTCGCGTGGGGCGATCAATTACGCCAACACCAACGGCCTGCTGAAGAACCCGGCGTGGGATATCGAACTGAGCAAGACCGGGTATATCCACGAGGCGGGACGCTGCCTGGTGATGCGGGCCAATATCGGGGGCGAGGAGCTGTCCATCGTCCTGCTCAACTCCTTTGGCACGCTCACGCCCTACGGCGATTCCAACCGGCTGCGCAAGTGGCTGCTTGCCAGCGGCTGAGATAGCCATGCCCTGGAGTGTGCTGGCTGAAGTACTGGGGGCGACCGCTGGCGCCACCCTGGTGCTGGTGTTGCTGCTGTGGCTGATCAGCATCCCGCTGCGGGACATCAGCATCATCGACATGGCCTTCTCCGGACTGGTCGCGCTCCTGCTGCTGCTCGCCTGGCGCGTGGCGGACGCGCAGGGCGTGATTCCGGTCCTGATTATCACCCTGGTCCTCCTCTGGGCCTGCCGCATGACGGTCTACCTGGTGCGCCGCAACTGGGGGCGCGGGGAGGACCCGCGCTACACCCGGCTGCGGCAATGGGTAGATCCCGGCTGGCCCTTTTACCGGCTCAGCCTGCGCCAGGTATTCCTGCTCCAGGGGGCGATAATCTGGACCCTGACGCTGCCGCAGCAGATCGCGATGGTCAGCGGCGCCGCTGCCGGCTTTGGTGCAGCAGCCGCCGCAGGCCTGACGCTGTGGTGTATCGGTTTCGTGTTCGAGACCGTAGGCGATTACCAGCTCAGCCGCTTCAAGGCGGACCCCGCGCGCCGCGGCAAGGTGCTCAATACCGGCCTGTGGCGCTATACCCGCCACCCGAATTACTTCGGCGAATTGTGCCAGTGGTGGGGCCTGTACCTGGTTGCCCTGGAAACGCCCTGGGCCTGGATCGGCCTTCCAGGACCGCTGCTTTACAGCTGGCTGGTCATCAACGTCACCGGCCAGCGCACCCTGGACAAAAAGCTGGCGCGGGAAAAGCCTGAATATGCGCAATATATGAGCACCACCAGCGGCCTGATCCCGAGGCTGCCGCGCCGGGAGTGAAGGCTGCCAGGGTTACTGCTGGCCGAGGCTGAATTGCACCTCGTGCGCCTTTAGCACGCCGCCGCAGGCGCTGCACTCCACCTGCCCCCGCAGGCTGCGGCCGCAGGGCTGGTGGGTGAGCCGCATCGGCTTGCCGTTGCCGCTCTCATCACACCATTTTTCCCCCCACTGCAGCAGGGCCAGGAACCAGGGATACAGCGCCTCACCTTTCCCGGTGAGCTGGTACTCGTAGCGCAGCGGTCGCTGCAGGTAGGCGGATTGGCGCAGGACCCCCTCATCCACCAGGAATTTCAGGCGATCGGCGAGAATATTGGTGGCCACCGGCAATTCCTGGTGAAACTGGTCGAAGCGGGTCAGGCCGTGGAATGACAGGGCGATGACATTGGCGGTCCAGCGGTCACCGACCAGGTTGACCAGATTTTTGTAAAGGCTGCGGCTGCTGGGTACATCCTGTACCGACAGGGACGAGCGCCGCCGCACCTTTTTCTGCCTTACGTCGCCGGTAGCACCCGGGCCTGGCTTGTATGCCACCTCGGCCGGGTGAATTTCCCCCTTGCAGGCACGGCAGCGCATCTGTGGTTCGAAGGCCTGAGCGCACTTCAGATGCACCAGGGTGACGTCATCCAGCTGCGGCGTATTAAAGAAGCGCCGCTCCCAGGCGACAGCCATCAGGGCGCAGTCGTACAGGTCAATGGACTTGCGGGTCAGGTGGTAGCTCATGCGCTTGCCACCCTCGCCGTCCGCCCTCTTGTGCAGGCAGTCAATCGACTGCAGCCACTTCAGCCGCTCGGACAGCACTCCCTTGGATACCCCGGTGGCGGCGAGCATTTCATTGAACGTGTTGATGCCCCAGAACACTTCCTGCAGGATCAACAGGCACCACTTGTCACCGATCTGGTCGAGTGCGCGGTTGATGGAACTGGCCCGGGTGATGAGTTTGGTCATGGGATTCTTCTGGCTGAAGCTCCCATTCTACCGCGGACTCCTCCAGAAAAGTAAAAACCCCGCCTGCGGCGGGGTTCAGCTCGAGCCGGATATCAGAAGCGTTTGGCCACGGTTATGCCATAGGTCTCCGGGGCCATATAGGATTCCGAGGTGATTGCCGTCGGGTCGACGATACGGCTGGCGATCTGCTGCTCGTCCCGCAGGTTCTTGCCCCAGAGCGTAGCGGTCCAGGATTCCTGGCTGTCGCTCCAGGTCACACTGGCGCCCAGCATGCCGACGGCCTGCTGCCGGGTTTTATCCGCGTTGGATACACTGGTGTAGTAGGCATCCTTCCAGTTGTAGGCGACGTTGAAGTCAAGCGTTCCCGCATTCTGCAGGTCGAAGCGGTAATCGACGTCAATAGCAAACGCCTGTTCTGGAGCGAAGACCATATCATTGCCGGAAACATCATTACCGTTCACATCGGTGAACTCGGTGTAGGTCGCGTCACTGTAGTTATAGCTGGTGGAGAGCATCAGGTCGTCCATCAGCAGGATATTGAAATCCACGTCCACACCCTTTGTTTCAGCCTGGGCATTGGTGAGCACCAGCAGCAGACGGCTGCTCAGCTCGAATACCTGCAGGTCGTCGTAGTCCATATCGTAGTAGGACGCATTGAACTGAACCTTATTGTCCCACCAGCTCGACTTGAAGCCGCCTTCGATGTTGGTCACCGTTTCCGGGTCAACCGAGGTGGCGGCCACCTCAGGCAGGTTGGCCTGCGAGGGGAAAGCCCCGCTCTTGAAACCCTCGGAGTAGGTGGCATAGAACATCAGGTTGTCAGTAGGGCTGTAGCTGGCAGAGAACTTGTTGGTTGTATCGGACCAGGAGTCGTCAGCTTCTACCGGCGCTGCAAACTCCGGCAGGATCAGCGGCACGCCTGTCGCGCCACTGGTGGTACCGAGCAGGTCGATCGCATCCTGGGTGATGTCCTTCTTGTCCTCGCTCCAGCGTATGCCATAGGTCAGCGTCCACTGCTCGGTGACATGCCAGTCCGCCTGGCCGAAAAATGCAAGGCTCTCTGTGGTGTTGTCCTGGGTAAACAGAACGTCGCCAATCGCAGCAAGGCGGAAGGCGCGCTGCAGAATCGCGTTGTACTGAGTGTAGTACTCCTCCTTGCGATCGACATCCTCCTCCATGTAGAAGGCGCCGGCCAGCCAATTGACATTGGCATTCTCGCCCACCAGGCGGAACTCCTGGGAGAACTGGGAGGCGCTTTCGTCGACACCGTTGATGACGTTCTCAGGCGGGGTGAAAGTGCCGGGAGACGCGGGACTGCCGGGGGGCGACGGAGCGGTCAGGTCCAGCAGGGGAATACCGGTCAGGTCATCGACAAAATCGTAGTCGCTCTCACGGTAGGCACTGATCGAGATGAAATCGGCCCAACCCATGGACCAGTCGAAACGCGCCATGGTGCCGCTGATCTCGCGCTCCTGCTCGGTGTCGAACTGGCTGGCACAATTGCGATCATCACTCATATACTTTTCGGACATGCCCAGGGCCCAGAAGGTACCCAACCCCGCTAGCGCCTCATCGAGATTCTTCAGGTGGCGACAGGTACCATTGGTCTTGTCCTTGGCATAGTCTGCGCCAAGCAGGAGGTTCATATCGTCGGAAATTTCAAACAGCAGCTGGCCGCGCAAGCTGCTGTTTTCGGCATCATCCAGTTCATCCCCACCACCCGATGCGCCAATTGAATCGCCGATAATCCGACTCTTCGACAAATCGCCCAAGGTGGCGATCTCACCGTCCGTGATCACATTATCGCCATAGCCATCGCGCTGATGGTAGCGGCCCACCAGCTTGCCGGAGATGGTATCGGTGATTCCGCCATTGACCATGCCCTGGAACTCGGCCATGTCATAGTTGCCGGCAGTGACACTCAGTTTGGTCTCCCCTTCCTGGGATGGCCGCCTGGTAACGATGTTGATCGCACCGCCATTGGTGTTCTTGCCGTAGAGCGTTCCCTGGGGTCCGCGCAGGATCTCGATGCGCTCCAGGTCAAACAGGTCGAAGCCAATGCCCCCGGTACGACCGATGTAGACCTCGTCCAGAAAGACGCCTACCGCCGGATCGCTGGCTGCCGAATCAGAACTGTTGCCGATGCCGCGGATATAAATTCGCGGTTCGCCGATGTTGAACTCGTTGAATGTTACCCCGGGCACTTTGAACGCAATATCATTGATGTCGGTTACTTTGCCGGGCCTGACATCGTCTCCACCGATTGAGGCAACCGAGAGCGGCACATCCTGGATGCTCATGCTGCGCCTTTCCGCGGTCACGATCACCTCTTCGAGCTGCTGCTGCGCGAGGGCGCCTGTCGACAGAAATGCCGGCGCCAGCAAAATGGCGCTGGCGAGTTTCTTGCTTCTGAATCTGATCATGTCGAGTTCCTCATTTTTATCGTGACAGCTTTCGCCGAACGATCAGGCACCCGGAGGGGCCGGATCATCGACACATTGATAACTCTGGTATTTATCCGGATCGCCGCCGGCTTTAAGGCGGGCGACCCGGGGATAGGCGCAGACCGGCATGGAGCGTCGCTCGCCGCCGTCGGCATCGAGCTGGCGCGCCACCATGTGCTCCGGCGCCTGCCCACCTTCTACCCAACGCTCCAGGGCGAGCAGGGGATCGAAATCATCCGGCGCCGCCGCGGGCTTCTCCCAGCAATGACCCCAGCCGGGAACCATGAACAGGCGCGCATTGCTCTGCAGAGCTCCAAGTCCGCCGGCCGCTTCGACCGCGTCCTCGTAGTAGCGGGTGATCGGTTGCGGGATGATGAGGGGATCGGACCAACCCTGGTAGATAAGCAGCTTGCCGCCGGATTGGCGCAGGCCTGACAGGTCCGGGTTGGTCGCATCGGTCAATGCCGGAATCGATGATCTGCGCAACCAGTCGAGCATGGTATCAGTGGGCAGCCCCGCGGGCTGGTCCTCGATGCCCAGGTCTGCCGCGACCAACTGGCGGTAGCCGGCCGACGCCAGCACACCCCAGGCCGGCTGCCCGGGGGCGCCAAACAGCCAGCTGTCGGCGAAGTGCTCCGAGCCATGGAGTGCGGAGGGGTAAACCACTTCACCGCGGTCGTTCCTGACGCCGCCGTACAGATTGTTCAACACGGCGACTTCCGTCGCGGTGAAACAGGTGTCCTGCCCGGCGACGCGATCCCCGCAGGCGACCTCGCCAAAGTCCACCCGGCAGGCAAGCGGGTCCTGTATGATGCCGTCGGCCAGGCCGTCGCGCTGATCGCAACGCGCCATTACAAATTGCTCGAGCAGGGCCAGCTTCGCCTGCGGGAAGCGGGAGTCCGGCCCCTCCTGGTTGTTTGCAATCAACCAGTTGCCCCACAGTCCGGCGATCCCGCTCAACTCGAAAATACTCGCCCCCGCGGCAATCCCGTCGAACAGTTCAGGATAACGCTGCGCCGCCTGCAGGCCGAGGCGTCCACCGTTGGAGCATCCGGAGAAATAACTGTAGGCGGGTGCGCGCCCATAGAGCGCGGTGGCGAGCTGTTCACCGACGCCCGCCACCCGCGGCAGGACCCGGTGGGCCCAAAGCTCCAGCGCGACCCGGTCCGACGCCCAGTGCGTCTCCCAGCTTTTCGCCTGGTGCCCGCTGTCATGGCTGATCCCGGCATAGCCTCGCTTCAATGCCTCGTTGATTGCGTTGGAATGGCCGGGCTTGTCGGGAAGCAGTTCTCCGCAGAAACCGCCGCAGCCGGCCATCAGGAAGCGCCCGCTCCAGTCGGCGGGCAGGCGCATCTCGAAGTTCACCCGCCCGTCGATCGCGCCCTGAACCCGGCAGTAACGCGGCAAACCCTCGCTATCCGCCCAGCCGGGCGCTGCCGTAAACGCCACGCCCTCGGGCGCGGCCAGCGCAGCGCAGGCATCGCTCTCGCCAGCTGCGCGCAATGCGGCACTGGACAGCAGCAGGGCGGCGGCCGCGACCGCCAGGCAAAGTGATGCGCCCTGCCGGCAGTAGCCAAATCCCGAGAACAGCTGCGCCGCCTTCACAGAGTGCGCTGGCCGGCAGGGGTCGGGGGGTGGACGTAGACGTGATGCATGATCGCCAGGCTCCAGGCATTCCGTTAGTTATTATCGGCGCAGGATAACTCCGCAGGTTTTTTTATGCAAGCATCTCAAAGGCGCCGTGCAGGGGGCGGGCACCCCCTGCCATGTGCGGCTGGATCACGCTTCGCCGCAGCCCGGACCCGGCTGCAGCGCACGCAGCGCCGACAGCGTCCTGAGACCGCCCGGATCGCCCGCAGTGGCCGGTACCAGGCAGATCTCATCCGCGCCGGCGGCGCGATACTCCTCGAGACGACGCGAAATCTCCGCTTCAGTGCCTACCAGACCGATCGCCGCCACCAGTTCCTGCGGCATCGCCGCGAGCAGCTCGCGCGGGTGCGGGCGGGTGCGGGCGAACTCCACCAGGCCGGCAAAGCCCGCCTCGCTGATCATCTCGGCATAGCCCGGGGCGGCGAGATAGCCGACGATGGCCTGCAATAATTGCTGGATTGCCGCTGGCTTCGGATCAACCGCGCAGCTCAGCCACACGGCGACTTTCGGCACGGGCCTGCCTGCCGCCTCCGCTGCCGCAGCCAGGTCGCCGCGCAGCCGGCCGAGGCTGGCGGGGGTCACCATGTTCAACAGCATGCGATCGGCCCGGCGCGCCGCCACCCGCACCGCCGCCGGGCCGAAGGCCGCCACCGTGAGCGGGCCGTTCACTGCGGCCAGGCGCAGGCGATAGCCGCGGCAACTGGCGGTTTCGCCGCTAAAATCCACTTTCTCACCGGCCAGCAGGCCGCGCACGATCTGCGCGGTTTCATCCAGCTGCGTGGCGGTGCGCGCCCGGGCCCGGCCGTGCCAGTGCTCAACCACCACGTTGCTCGATGCGCCCAGGGCGAGACCGGTTGGCCGCCCGGTGAGGTCCGCCACCGATGCAATGCCCATGGCCATGGTCATGGGTGTCCTCACCCCGACCGCGAGGGGGCCGATGCTGAGCGCGATCTGCTGCGTGTTGTAACCCACCGCCGTGGCGAAGGCGAAAGCATCGTAGGTGGCCATTTCACCTATCCACAACTCGGGGTAGCCAAGCCGGTCCGCGGCGGTGGCGACCTCCAGATTCTCGGCTGCGGGGCGATCCTGCCACAGCGGGGTAACTACACTGAATTTCATCCGGTTTACCTGCGCGCTCCGGCAGCGCCGCGGCGGCTACTTTGCGCTTGTGTGTTGGTAATTGAGAGCCTACTATTTAGTCTTTTTATAAAAGCAATAACGAGTATACGATCAATTTTTCGGCGGGTGAACCCATGATTACATCGAGTCTGCAGCGGATAGCGGCGCAGACCAGCACCGGCGGCTGGGGCTCTGACACATTGCACGGGCTGCTGGCCGGGCATGCCGCCAGCCGCCCCGGGCGCCTGGCCGCCAGGGACCAGCCCAACCGGGAGGAGCTCACCGGCGACCCGCCGCTGTCACTGAGCTGGTCAGAGCTGGACCTGGCCAGTGAGTCGCTGGCCCTGCAGCTGCAGGCACTCGGCATTGGCGCGGATGATCGACTGATCGTCCAGCTGCCCAACGTGGTCGAGTTGCTGGTGACCTATTATGCGCTGAGCAAGCTGGGCGCCATCATCTCCCCGATTCCGGTGCAATACGGCAGCCATGAACTGCAACTGGTGGCGCGCGCACTGGATGCGGCGGCGGTGCTCACCCTGGAGCGTTTTCGCGATACCGAACTGGCCGCCGGCGCGCGCCTCGCCCTGCCGGGTACCCGGGTACTGCGTTTCGGTCGCGAGCTGCACATCGACACGCAGCCAGGTGGGCAGGGCTGTGAGCGCCGCGCCGGCGATGCCAACGCAGCGCTGAGTATCTGCTGGACCTCGGGCACGACCGGCACGCCCAAGGGTGTGCCCCGCTCGCACAATATGTGGCTGGCCACGGGGCGCTGCTCCATGGCGGCGGGGGCCTATACCGCCGAGGACGTACTCCTGAATCCCTTCCCGCTGGTCAACATGGCGGCACTGGGCGGCTTCCTGTTTCCCGCCGCGCTGCTGGGCTGCTCCATCGTATTGCATCACCCGCTGGATCCCCCGCTGTTTCTGCGGCAGATGCAGGACGAGAAAATTACCTTCACCATTGCGCCGCCCGCGCTGCTGAACCAGTTGGCCAAATCCCCCGAACTGTGGAAGCAGTTCGATTTCAGCGCGCTGCGCCGGGTGGGTTCAGGCTCCGCGCCGCTGGCGCCCTGGATGATCGAGACCTTCAGCCGCGACTACGGCAAGGAGGTGGTGAACTTCTACGGTTCCAACGAGGGCATCAGCCTGTTTGCCACCCCCGAGACGGCGCCGGAGCCCCAGGTGCGGGCGGCGCTGTTCCCCCGCCCGGCGGCGGGCGCCGCCATCGCCACGAAAGTGGCGGACCCGGCGACAGGTCTGGAACTCGAACGCGCGGGCGAGCGCGGCGAGCTGCTCATCAGCGGCGCCACCGTATTCGATGGTTACCTCGGCCATGACAACAGCGATGTCTTCGCCGCCGACGGGTTTTTCCGCACCGGCGACCTGGTGGAGATCTGCGGCGAGCAGGGCGACTTCTACCGGATCGTCGGCCGCTGCAAGGACATCATCAACCGCGGCGGCATGAAAATTTCCCCGGCGGAACTGGACGTAGCGCTGGAGCAACATCCGCAGGTGCTGGAGGCGGCCGTCTGCGCCTATCCGGACGAGCGCCTGGGGGAAAAGATCTGCGCCTGCCTGGTGCCGCGACCCGGCGCAACCCCACCGAACCTCGCCGCCCTGCAGGACTACCTGCTCGAGCAGGGCTTTGCCCGGTTCAAGCTGCCCGAGCGCATTGAGGTATTCGAGCGCCTGCCCCGCAACCCCCTGGGCAAGGTGCAGCGGTTCAGCCTGCAGGACACTGTCACTGCCCGAACGGAGCAAGCAACGCCATGAAAGCATCAGCCGATATCTACATCCTCGGGGGCAGCCAGACCGATTTCGCCCGCAACTGGGCGCGGGAGGGGCTGGGCCTGTACGAGATGTTCGCCGAGACCTTGCGGGAAGCGGTGAGCAATGCCGGCATCGAGCCCGCGCAGATAGAAGTGGGCCACGTGGGCAACTTCGTCGCGGAACTGTTCGCGGGCCAGGGGCTGATCGGCGGCTTTTTCGGCCATGTCTTCCCGGAACTCTCCTCGCTGCCCACCTCCCGCCACGAGGCGGCCTGCGCCTCGGGCTCGATTGCCATCCTCTCCGCCATGCGCGATATCGAGGCCGGGCATTACAACACCGCCTGCGTCCTCGGGCTGGAACTGATGCGCAATGTCGACGGCAAAACCGGCGCGCAATACCTGGGCTCGGCGGCGTGGCAGGGCAGGGAAGCCACCGACTGCAATTTCCCCTGGCCCTTCCTGTTCGATCGCATCACCCGCGAGTATGACCAGCGCTACGGCATCCGCGGCGAGCACCTCAACACCATCGCCCGGATCAACTTCGGCAATGCCAGGGACAACACTCGCGCCCAGACCCGCCAGTGGCAGTTTCCCGAGGGCGCCTTCAGTTGCGATGACGAACTCAACCCGGTTATCGAGGGGCGGGTGCGCAAGCAGGACTGCGGCCAGATCACCGACGGCGCCGCCTGCGTGATTCTCGCCAGCGCAGCCGCCGCCCGGCAGCATGCCGAGCGCCTGGGCATAAAGCTGGCGGATATCCCGCGCATCAAGGGCTGGGGGCACCGCTCGGCGCCTCTGCTGCTGGAACAGAAGCTCACCCTCAGCGCCGGCAAGCCGCTGATCTTTCCTCACGCCAGCGCCACCATGAGCGACGCCATTCGCCGCGCCGGCTTCACCCACATAACCGACCTCGATGGCCTGGAAACCCACGATTGCTTCTCGGTCACCGAGTATATGGCTATCGACCACAGCGGGCTGACCGCCCCGGGCGAGAGCTGGAAAGCCATCGAGGAGGGCCGCATCACCCGCGACGGGGACTTTCCCATCAATCCCAGCGGTGGGCTGATCGGCCTCGGCCACCCGGTGGGCGCCACCGGCGTGCGCATGGTGCTGGATTGCGCCCGCCAGGTCAGCGGCCGGGCCGGCGGCTACCAGCTACCGAAGGTGCAGAACATGCTCACCTTCAACGTCGGCGGCAGCACCACGACCTGCGCCAGCTTCGTGGTCGGGGTCGGCTGATGGGCGCGGCCTTCATTTATGATGCGATCCGCACCCCCCGCGGCAAGGCCAGGGCCGATGGCGGCCTGCACGACCTGACGCCCCATGAGCTGCTGCGCGGCCTCTACCACAGCCTGGAGCAACGCACCTGGCTCAATCCGGCGCTGGTCGGCGAAGTCATACTGGGCTGCGTGTCCCAGTACGGCGAGCAGGCGGGCAATATTGCCAAGACCTCCACGCTCTACGCGGGCTGGCCCAGCACCGTCGGCGGCCTGACCGTCAACCGCTTCTGCTCCTCCGGCATCGATGCCATCAGCATCGCCGCCCTGAAAATAGGCGCGGGCCAGGAACAGGCGATCATCGCCGGTGGCGTGGAAATGATGTCGCGGGTGCCGATGCTGGCCGATAAGGCCGCGGTATTCGTCGATCCCGCCTTCGCCGCCCGCTGCCGGATGCTGATGATGGGCAGCGGGGCAGACCTGATCGCCTCCCTGTACGGCGTATCCCGGGAGGAGGCGGACGCGATTGCCCTGCAGTCGCAGCAGCGGGCGGAAAGGGCGCGGCTCGAGGGGTATTTCACCTCTATTGTCCCGGTAATAAATCCGGTGAAGGGCATCACCGTCAGCGAAGACGAATGCATACGGGCCAGTACCAGCCTCGAGTCGCTGGCCGCCCTGCCGGCGGCATTTGCCGCGCTCGGCGCCGGCGGCGTGGACGCCCTGCAACTGGCGGGGCATCCCGGGCTCACGGCTGTCAGCCATATCCACACCGCCGGCAATTCACCGGCGATGGCGGACGGCGCGGCGCTCGTTCTGCTGGGTGATGAGGCGCTGGGGCAGCAGCTGGGCATCAGGCCGCGCGCCCGCATCGTGGATGCGGCAACGGCCAGCGATGACCCGCTGCAGGTTCTGTCCGGCTGCGTGGCGGCCACCCGCAAGCTGCTGGACCGGCAGGGCTTGACGGCGCAGGACGTGGACCTGTTCGAGCTGCACGAGGCTTTCGCCGCTACCGTGGTCAAGTGCCGCCGGGACCTGGACATACCCGATGATAAGCTCAACGTAAACGGCGGCGTGATCGCCCTGGGTCACCCCATGGGCGCAACCGGCGCCATCATGGCCGGCACCCTGCTGGACGAACTGCAGCGCCGCGGCAAGCGGCGGGGCATCGTCGCCGCCAGCGGCGCCGCCGGTGCGGGCAGCGCGCTGCTGCTGGAACTGGCCTAGCCCGGCAATAGCGCCCGGGGAAGACAGCCCAGCAATTGTCTTGACCGTGGCGGGCACGCCTGAAACACTGCTGCCTTCATCAGTACCTGAATTCGATCCTGGCACCCCCTTATGATCAAGCGCCGCCAGCTTCTGCAAATAAGTGCCGGCCTGCTGGCCAGCCAGTCGCTGCGGCTGCAAGCCGAGTCAGGCGCCGCATCCCTGCCCCTGATCCAGCGCCCCATACCCAGCAGCGGCGAGCTGTTGCCGGTCATCGGCATGGGCACGTCGCGCACGTTCGATACCGCCGGCAGTGCCGAGGACCTGGCCAATCTCAGCGCCGTCATGCAGGCGTTTTTCAGCGGCGGCGGCAGCGTCATCGACTCCTCCCCCATGTACGGCAACGCCGAGTCCCGGGTGGGCGATGTGCTGCGCGCCATGCCGCAGCGCCCCAAACTGTTCGCGGCCACCAAGGTGTGGACCACCGGGCGCAAGCAGGGCATCGCCCAGATGGAGGAGTCGGCGCGGCGCATGAACGTGGAGCGCTTCGACCTGATCGCGGTGCACAACCTGCTGGACTGGCAAACGCAACTGGACACGCTGAAAAACTGGAAAGCCGAGGGCAGGGTGCGCTACATCGGCATCACCACCTCCCACGGTCGCGAGCATGAGGCCCTGCTGCAAATCATGCGCAGCGAGCCGCTGGACTTCGTCCAGTTCAGCTACAACATCGAGGATCGCGCCGCCGAGAGCGAGCTGCTGCCGACCGCGGCCGAGCGCGGTATCGCCACCATGATCAACCGGCCCTTCCAGCGCGGCGCCATGTTCAGCAGGTCGCGGGGAACGCCCCTGCCGCCGCTGGCCGCGGAACTCGACTGCAGCAGCTGGGGGCAGTTCTACCTCAAGTTCATCCTCGGTCACCCGGCCGTCACCTGCATCATTCCCGCGACCGCCAAAGTGCACCACATGGAGGACAATATGCGCGCCAACTTCGGCCGCGTGCCCAACGAGCAGCAGCGCGCCGAAATGCTGCGCCTGTTCGAGCAGCTGTAGCGGCCGATGACGCTCTCCCTGCAACGCCTGCTCGCGCGGGCATGCGAGATCGAAGCGCACGAGGTGCGCTCGACCCTGGCGTCCTTCGGCCTGGTGCTGATCCTCATGGGCTCCTACTACATCCTGCGGCCGGTGCGGGACGCCATGGCCAGCGACTGGAGCGATGCCGAGGTGAGCTGGCTGTGGACGTTCACCTTTATCTGCAGCACCTTCGCGGTCTGGCTCTACGGCGCGGCGGTC
>Ga0209391_10000381_pt1 | contig 20451 bp, 19 predicted proteins | sample PPLLak3March2015_FD_187246 | JGI IMG/M metagenome (GOLD analysis project Ga0209391, IMG submission 187246) | Freshwater sediment microbial communities from Prairie Pothole Lake near Jamestown, North Dakota, USA - PPLs Lake P7 Core (1) Depth... | ecosystem: Environmental > Aquatic > Freshwater >...
TAGCTTTCCGCGCGCTCGCGCCAGGGCTGCTGTTCCTTCAGCACGCCGTCGATCACCGGCTGCTTGCATTCCAGGCAGCCGATGCCGGCGCTGGTGCAGCCCTCTACCACCCAGGCTTGGGTGGGCTCATCGCTGTAGACCTTGTGGAACTGCCACACGGGGCATTTCTGCGGGTCGCCTGGGTCGCTGCGGTGCACGCGTGCCGGGTCGGTAGGCATGCGCTTGATCTTGCGTTCGACCTCGGCCGGTGCCTCGCGCATGGCAATCGAATTGCCGTAGCTCTTGCTCATCTTCGCGCCGTCCAGGCCCGGCAGCTTGGTCACTTCGGTGTGCAGCGCCTGCGGTTCGGTGAGGATCGACTTGCCGGCACCGCGCAGGTGGCCGAGCAGCAGTTCGGTGTCCTCGGCCGTCCAGCTGGCAATGGCAACGGCCGAGCGCTGCACCAGCGCCTCGCCCTTGCCCAGCGGCTCGGCCTTGCCGGTCTCGCCGAACTCGCGCTTGCACTTGTTGAAGTAGCGCGCGTCGTCCTTGCTCAGCTTGGCCAGCGTGGCCGCGACCTTGGCCTCGAAGTCGGCGGCGCGGCCGTACAGGTGGTTGAAGCGGCGCGCCACCTCGCGCGTCAGCTCCACGTGCGAGGCCTGGTCCTCGCCCACCGGCACGAAGGCGGCCTTGTAGATCAGGATGTCGGCTGCCTGCAGCAGTGGGTAACCCAGGAAGCCGTAGGTCGCCAGGTCGCGGTCGGCCAGCTTCTCGATCTGGTCCTTGTAGGTCGGCACGCGTTCCAGCCAACCCAGCGGCGTGCCCATGGCCAGCAGCGTGAACAGCTCGGCATGCTCGGGCAGGCGGCTTTGCAGGAAGATGGTGCAGCGCTCCGGGTCCAGCCCGGCAGCCAGCCAGTCGGTGACCATCTCGTACACGTACTGGCCCATGACCTCGCGGCTTTCGTAGTGCGTGGTCAGCGCGTGCCAGTCGGCGACGAAGTAGAAGCAGTCGTAGTCGTGCTGCAGCCGCACCCAGTTCTTGAGAGCGCCGTGGTAGTGGCCCAGGTGCATGGCACCGGTGGGGCGCATGCCGGAGAGAACGCGGGGTTGCATCGTGTGGCAGGACTCGTGAGTGCGGGCGGTGGGGTGGCCCGACGATGGTCGATTCTAGGGGTCGACCTGGCAGCCGAGCCGGTCGGCCATCTGCTCGAACAGGCGCATCCATTCGCCAGGTGGGACGCCGTAGCGCTGGCCGTTGCGGGCGATGACCACGCCGTTGGCCGGTGAGACGAAGACGAACCGGCCGTGGTTGCCTCGTGCGCTGAAGTCGTAGCCGCCGTCGGCGCGCTGCTGGCCCCACCAGAAGTGCTTGTAGTACATGCCCGCGCGCAGGTGCGTCAGCGGCATCGCGCCGTCGGGCGAGGTGGCGGTGCGCACCGCGGACGCGCCAATGACGCGGCGGCCGTCCAGCGCCACGCCCTGGTCCAGGAGCAGCTGGCCGAAGCGCGCGAAGTCGCGCGTGCGCGCATTGATGCCGCTTTCCAGCTTCTCGAAGCCGCCTTCGCGATCGAGGCTCCAGCCGGCATCGATCGACATGCCCGCGGGCTGCCAGAGTTGTTGCTGCAGCCATTGCGTCACCGGCATGCCGGTCTGCCGCTCCAGCACCCGGCCGATCAGCAGCGGGTGGTAGTTGTTGTACATCCAGGCTTCGCCCGGTGCGTGTTCCACCTGCGTGTGCTGCAAGGCCAGTTCGCGCAGGTCGGGCCAGTAGTAGGTCTTGGCATCGTCGCCGTTCAGAAAAGGAAACTCCTGGTAGTGCAGGCCGGCAATCATGTCCACCAGGTGGCGCAGCGTGACGGCCTCGAAGCGTGGGTCGCGCTGCTGCAGCTCGGGCAGGTAGCGCGTGACCGGGTCGTCCAGGCTGCCCACCTTGCCGGTGTCGATCGCCTGGTCGAGCAGCGTGCCCAGCACCGACTTGGCCACCGAGAACGAGGTCGCCGGGTCGTCGCGGCGATGGCCGTTGAAATAGCCCTCGTAGACCACCTTGCCCCTGTGCAGCACAACGAAGCCCAGCGTGCCCTGGGCCTGCAGCCAGGCCTCCAGCGAATGGCCGGGCAGCGCCTGCGCGAAGGCCTGGCGCACCGCGGGCTCGTCCAGTGCCACGGGCAGATCGCTTGCGCCGGGGGCGGCTTGGGCCGTGCGTCTGGCAAAGCGGAACTGGTCATCGGCGTCGGCGTCCTGCCACACCAGTACGCGCCAGACATAGGCCGGCGGGTACAGCAGCAGCGCCACGCCGAGCGCGGCCAGCAGCAGCACCAGCACGGCGGCGCCGACGCGGCGTGGGGTCGTGTTCAATGGCAGGCGCGTCAAGAGCCCCTCGTTACACTGCCTCTCGATGAAGTCGATTGTCATCCTCATCTCGGGTCGCGGCTCCAACATGGAGGCCATCGTGCAGCGCTGCGCAGGTGAAGGCTGGCCAGCGCGCGTGGCCGCGGTGATCAGCAACCGTGCCGATGCGGCGGGGCTGCAGTTCGCGCAAGCGCATGGCATCGCCACCGTGGTGGTGGCGCACAGGGCTTTTGTTTCGCGCGAGGCCTTCGACGCCGCGCTGGCCGAAGCCATCGATGGCTTCGCGCCCGACCTGGTGGTGTTGGCCGGCTTCATGCGCATCCTGGGTGCCGCCTTCGTGCGCCGCTACGCAGGCCGCATGCTCAACATCCATCCGTCGTTGCTGCCGATGTTTCCGGGGCTGCACACGCACCAACGCGCCGTCGATGCTGGCTGCAAGCTGGCGGGTGCCACGGTGCATTTCGTCACCGCCGAACTGGACCACGGGCCGATCGTGCTGCAGTCGGTGGTGCCGCTGCTTGCCGGCGACGATGCCGATGCGCTGGCCGCGCGGGTGCTGGCGACCGAACACCGCATCTATCCGCTGGCGGTGCGCTGGTTCGTCGAGGGCCAGCTGCGCATCGACCGCGGCGTCGTGCGACATGCTTGCGGCGAGTCGCAGCTGCTGGCCTGCCTGAACGGCGGAGGGGCCACCGGATAATCGAGCGATGCACCCTGCCTCGCTGCTCGACCTCTGCACCGAGCTGATCCGCCAAGTCCTGAAGCTGGATGCGCCTGCCGACGGCGTGGTCTCCGGCTTCTTCCGCACCCACCGCAACCTGGGCCCGCGCGAGCGCCACACGCTGGCCGAGACGGCCTACGCCGTGCTGCGCCAGCGGCTGCTGTTCCAGCACCTGGCGCAGGGCACCAGCGGCGTGCTCGAACGGCGCCTGGCCATGCTGGGCTGGCAGGGTGCCGAAGGCTTCCTGCAGGGCGCGCTGGAAGCGCACGAACGTCAATGGCTGGAGCGCTGCCGCGCGGTCGATGGCTCGGCGCTGCCCGACAAGCTGCGCCACAACCTGCCCGACTGGCTGGCCGGCGCGCTGCGCGAGCAGGTGCCTGCGGAGCAGTTCTGGTCGCTGGCCGAGTCGCTGCTGCAACCGGCGCCGCTGGACCTGCGCGTCAACAGCTTCAAGGCCAAGCGCGAGGCGGTGCAGCGCGAGCTGGCCGAGGCCGGCATCGAGGCCCTGCCCATGCCCTATTCGCCCTGGGGCCTGCGGGTGCAGGGCAAGCCGGCATTGCAGACGCTGGGTGTCTTTACCCGTGGCGAGGTCGAGGTGCAGGACGAAGGCAGCCAGCTGCTGGCGCTGCTGACCGATGCGAAGCGCGGCGAAATGGTGGTGGACTTCTGCGCCGGCGCCGGCGGCAAGACGTTGGCGCTCGGAGCGGCGATGCGCAACACCGGTCGGCTGTATGCCTACGACACCTCCGGCCACCGGCTGGATGCGATGAAGCCGCGCCTGGCGCGCAGCGGCCTGAGCAACGTGCACCCGGTGCAGCTGGCGCACGAGCGCGACGAGCGCATCAAGCGCATGGCCGGCAAGATCGACCGGGTGCTGATCGACGCGCCTTGTTCGGGGCTCGGCACGCTGCGACGCAATCCCGATCTGAAGTGGCGCCAGTCGCCGAAGGCCGTACAGGAGCTTCAGGTCAAGCAGCGCGCCATCCTGGACAGCGCCGCACGGCTGCTGAAACCCGGCGGCCGGCTGGTCTACGCCACCTGCAGTCTGTTGCGCGCCGAGAACGAGAACGTGGCCGACGCCTTCGAGCAGCAGCATGCGGACAGCTTCGTGCCGCTGCCGGTGCACGAACTGCTGACGCAGGCGCGAGTGGCGGGCGCTGTCGATCTGGACAACCAGGGTCGGCTGCGGCTTTGGCCGCATCGCCATGGCACCGACGGATTCTTCGCTGCGGTCTGGCAGCGGCGCTGAGTGCAGGGCCTTGATCTTCCGCAAGCGGGCCCGCGGAACCGATGGATGGGCAGCCACACTAAGGAATTCTTGCCATTGTTTCGCGCAGTGGTTGTTTACAATGCGAAATTGGTCCGAGGACGGACTGCAAGGTAATCTACACAATGAATGAACTCATGACGGTGCACGACGCGGTGGTCGACCTCCTGTCCCACGGCCTGCTCGGTGCATCGACGTGGCAGGTGGTGCTAGTGACACTGGTCTTCACGCACATCACCATCGCTGCCGTGACTATATTCCTGCATCGCTCGCAGGCGCACCGTGCGTTGGATCTGCATGCGATCCCGTCGCATTTCTTCCGCCTGTGGCTGTGGCTGACCACCGGCATGGTGACCAAGGAATGGGTCGCCATCCACCGCAAGCACCACGCCAAGTGCGAAACAGTCGATGACCCGCACAGCCCGGTCACGCGGGGCATCAAGACCGTGCTGCTGACCGGCAGCGAGTTGTACCGGGCCGAAGCCAAGGTGCAGGAGACGCTGGACAAGTATGGCCACAACACGCCGGACGATTGGATCGAGCGCAACCTGTACAGCCGCTATTCCTGGCAGGGCGTGGGCATCATGCTGGTCATCAACCTGCTGCTGTTTGGCGCCATCGGCGCCACGGTGTGGGCCGTGCAGATGGCTTGGATCCCGATCACCGCCGCCGGCATCATCAACGGCCTGGGCCACTGGTGGGGCTATCGCAATTTCGAGGCGAACGACGCCTCGACCAACATCTCGCCTTGGGGCATCATCATCGGCGGCGAGGAGTTGCACAACAACCACCACACCTACCCGACCTCGGCCAAGTTGTCGGTCAAGCCCTTCGAATTCGATATCGGCTGGCTGTACATCCGGCTGATGGAAATGGCCGGTCTGGCCAAGGTACGCAAGATCCCGCCGCAGCTCAAGCTGGGCGAGGTGCGTGCCGTGGCGGATGGCAAGACGCTGGAGGCGATCATCGCCAACCGCTACGAGGTCATGGCCAACTATGCGGTCGAACTCAAGCGCGCCTGCGTTGCCGAGCTGGCCCGCATGAAGGCCCAGGGCGCGCACAGCAGCGCCCACTGGAAAAGCATGAATGCCGCCAAGCGCTGGCTGCACCGCGACGACGACAAGATTCCGCAGGGGCAGAAGCCGCTGCTGGCCAAGGCGATGGGCGACAGCCCGGCGCTGGGCAAGCTGGTGGCGATGCGTGAGGAACTGCGCCAGCTGTGGACGCGCACCAACGTCTCGGCCGACCAGTTGGTGGCCGACCTGCAGGCCTGGTGCAAGAAGGCCGAAGACAGTGGCATCACCGCGTTGCAGGAGTTCTCGCTGAAGCTGCGTGCGGTGAATTGACCCACCCCCGCAGTGGTTTCGCCGTGCCAGCCGGCAAGCATGCCGGCTGACCATCGCGAGTGAAGTACAGTCCGCAGGGACTGTTCTTCGTCGCTGCTCAGCCCCCTCAGGGGGCGCCGCCTGCGGCCCGGCGAAGCCGGTTCCGCGGCGGGTGCTGGATGAGCCGCGGCGCTGTCCGAAATGAAAAATGGCCCGCATTCGCGGGCCATTCGTTTGCTGAGTCGCGCCCCGAGCGGTTCACTTCAGTTTCGTTTCCTTGTAGGCGACATGCTTGCGCGCCACCGGATCGAACTTGTTGAACTCCAACTTGCCCGGAGTGGTCTTCTTGTTCTTGCTGGTGGTGTAGAAGTGACCGGTGCCCGCCGATGATTCGAGCTTGATCTTTTCGCGTCCGCCTTTGGCTGCCATGGTGCTACTCCCGCTTCAGTTCAGATTTCGCCGCGCTTGCGAAGGTCGGTGACGACCTGGTCGATGCCGACCTTGTCGATCAGACGCAACGCGGCATTGCTGATGCGTAGACGCACCCAGCGGTTTTCGCTCTCGACCCAGAAGCGCCGGTACTGCAGGTTGGGCAGCCAGCGGCGCTTGGTTTTGTTGTTGGCGTGAGAGACGTTGTTTCCCACCATCGGGCCTTTGCCCGTGACCTGACAGACGCGTGCCATGGACGCTCTCCGAAAAATATTTGGGGATTGCCGAAACCGGCAAAGCCCGAAAGTATAGCTTAAACGCCCTGCTCGAGGAAGCGCTGCGCGTCCAGAGCCGCCATGCAGCCAGTGCCGGCACTGGTGATGGCTTGGCGGTAGACATGGTCCTGTACGTCGCCGGCGGCAAACACGCCGGGGATGCTGGTCATCGTGGCCATGCCGCCCAGGCCGCTGCGTGTGATCAGGTAGCCGTCCTTCATCTCCAACTGGCCCTTGAACAGTTCGGTGTTGGGCTGGTGGCCGATGGCGATAAAGCATCCCTTCAGCGCCAACTCGGTAGGAGCGCCACCCTGGGTCGACTTGAGACGCACGCCGGTCACGCCGGAGTTGTCGCCCAGGACCTCGTCGAGCGTGTTCCACAGGTGCAGCACCACCTTGCCGGCAGCGGCCTTGGCCATCAGCTTGTCGACCAGGATGGCCTCGGCGCGGAACTTGTCGCGCCGGTGCACCACGTGCACGCTGCGGGCGATGTTCGATAGGTAAAGCGCCTCTTCCACCGCGGTGTTGCCGCCGCCGACCACGCACACGTCCTGGTCGCGGTAGAAGAAACCATCGCAGGTGGCGCAGCCACTGACGCCGCGGCCCATGAAGGCCTGTTCGCTGGGCAGGCCCAGGTACTTGGCGGAAGCACCGGTGGCGATGACCAGCGCGTCGCAGCTGTAGGCACCGGCATCGCCTTGCAGCTTGAAGGGTCGCTGCGACAGGTCGACCTGGTTCACATGGTCGAAGACGATCTGTGTGTCGAAACGCTCAGCATGCTTCTGAAAGCGCTGCATCAGGTCCGGGCCCATCACGCCGTCGACGTCGGCGGGCCAGTTGTCCACGTCGGTGGTGGTCATCAGCTGGCCGCCCTGTGCCACGCCAGTGATCAGCAGCGGCTGCAGGTTGGCGCGCGCGGCATAGATCGCGGCGGTGTAGCCGGCCGGGCCGGAGCCGAGGATCAGCACCTTGGCGTGGGTGGGGGCGGTGCTCATGGCATTGCTTCGACTTGGGGTGGGCAGGTGCAGGCGTCGCGCGAATCCGACGGGGCTTGGTAGATCATGATGCCGCGGGCTGGAAACCCGCTTGTCAATGGGCACAATAAGCGAAATTGTAGTGACCGCGGCAACAGTTCGCGGCTCTGCAGGCCTTCCAACCACAAGCGAGGGGACTGTCGATGTCGCTGATGTCCAATCTGGACCTGATCCGCCGGGTGCCGTTGTTCTCGATGCTGACCAACGAACAGGCCCAGGCCATCGCCGATGCCGTCGTCAAGCGGCGGCTGCGTCGAGGTGAACTCGTGGTCGAGCAGGGGCGCAAGAGCAATGCGCTGTTCATCCTGCTCAACGGCCGCGCGCGTGTGCTGACCTCCGATTCCCGTGGCCGCGAAGTCATCCTTGCGGTGCTGGAAGCCGGCGACTACGTCGGCGAGATGAGCCTGATCGATAACGAGCCGCACTCGGCCACGGTGCGCGCCGAGGTGCAGACCGACATGCTGGTGCTGGCGCGGGCCGACTTTGCGCGCTGCCTGCCCGAGAACTCCAGCCTGTCCTATGGCGTCATGCGCGGTCTGGTGCGCCGCTTGCGCAACGCCGACCGGCAAATCGAGTCGCTGGCACTGCTCGACGTCTACGGTCGCGTGGCGCGCACGTTGCTCGACATGGCCGAGGACGACAAGGGCGTGAAGATCATCCGCCACAAGGTGTCGCGCCAGGACATGGCCAAGGTGGTCGGCGCCTCGCGCGAGATGGTCAGCCGGGTCATGAAGGACCTGGAGGAGCGTGGTGTCATCGAGACCCAGGAAAACGGCTCGGTGATCATCAAGGAGCGCTTGCAAAACGATTGACGCGCGAGCTTCGCGGTCGAGCGCGCCGGCCTGATCGGCCACAACGCACGAAACGCATTGCGGCGTAGGCTCATGTCGCGCAGCGACATGAGGGCGGCGAGAGCCGCCGTGCCGTAGCCATAATCGCGCCCATGACATTTCCGCTCGGTTCCCTGCGTGCTGATGGCGCTGCGTCGGGCAACACCTATACCCGCAAGTCCGCGGCCAAGGCCGCTCCTGCCGGCGTGGCACCGGACACGCCGGCCGCGCGCTGGCGACACCAGGCCTGGCTGATCGGCGGTGCCGTGGCCTGGCTGCTGCTGCTGCTGGCGCTGACCACCCACCACCTGGGCGACCCGGGCTTTTCAACCTCAGGTGACGGTGAGCCGCTGCGCAACAAGGCGGGCATGGTCGGAGCCTGGGTGTCCGACCTGGGCCTGTTCCTGTTCGGCTACTCGGTGTGGTGGTTCATCCCGGTCGGCCTGCGCGCCTGGCTTTCCGGCTTGGCCCGGGCGGTGCGCCGCGAGGACGATGCCGGCGTGCCTGCACCGTTGCTGCCGCGCGCTGCCTTCTGGGTGGGCATGGTGCTGCTGATGGCGGCCAGCTGTTCACTCGAATGGACCCGCCTGTATCAGTGGGAATCGCGCTTGCCAGGCCATGCCGGAGGGGTGCTCGGCTTCACGTTGGGCCCCATGTCCTCGCATTGGCTGGGTTTTGCCGGTTCAGGTGTGCTGTGGATTGCCGCGTTGGTGGTCGGCATGTCGCTGGCACTCGGCTTCTCCTGGCTGGCGCTGGCGGAACGCATTGGTACGACCATCGACGGCCTTCGCGAACGCCGCCAGTTGCAGAAGGAGCAGGCCGAGGACCGGCGCATCGGCGAGGCGGCGCTGGTCGAGCGCGAGCAGGAGGTCGAGGTCGAGCGCCAGGAGGTAGTGGATCACCTGCCGCTGGTGATCGAGCCGACGCTGCTGGAAGTGCCCAAGTCCGAGCGCGTGGCGAAGGAGCGGCAGAAGCCACTGTTCGTCGAACTGGCCGATACCAAGCTGCCTCAGGTCGATCTGCTCGACGCTGCGCCGGCGCGGGTGGAGACCGTGACGCCGGAATCGCTGGAGATGACCAGCCGGCTGATCGAGAAGAAGCTCAAGGACTTCGGCGTCGAGGTGCGCGTGGTGGCGGCCTCGCCCGGCCCGGTGATCACCCGCTACGAGATCGAGCCGGCCACCGGTGTCAAGGGTGCGCAGGTGGTCAACCTGGCCAAGGATCTGGCGCGCTCACTGTCGCTGGTGAGCATTCGCGTGGTCGAGACCATTCCCGGCAAGAACTACATGGCGCTGGAGCTGCCCAATGCGCGACGCCAGACCATCCGGTTGGCCGAGATCCTGGGCTCGCAGGTCTACAACGACGCCGCCTCGCAGCTGACCATCGCGCTGGGCAAGGACATCATCGGCAACGCGGTGGTGGCCGATCTGGCCAAGATGCCGCACTGCCTGGTCGCCGGCACCACCGGCGCGGGCAAGTCGGTGGGCATCAACGCGATGATCCTGAGCCTGCTGTACAAGGCCGAGGCGCGCGACGTGCGGCTGATCCTGATCGACCCGAAGATGCTCGAGCTGAGCGTCTACGAGGGCATCCCGCACCTGTTGTGCCCGGTGGTCATCGACATGAAGCAGGCGGCCAACGCGCTGAACTGGTGTGTCGGCGAGATGGAGCGGCGCTACAAGCTGATGAGCAAACTGGGCGTGCGCAACCTGGCCGGCTACAACAAGAAGATTCACGAAGCCGCCGAGCGCGGCGAAAAGCTGCCCAACCCCTTCAGCCTGACACCCGAGGCGCCCGAGCCGCTGGAGCGGCTGCCGAACATCGTGGTCATCATCGACGAGCTGGCCGACCTGATGATGGTGGTCGGCAAGAAGATCGAGGAACTGATCGCACGGCTGGCGCAGAAGGCGCGCGCCTGCGGCATCCACCTGGTGCTGGCCACGCAGCGGCCGAGCGTGGACGTGATCACCGGGCTGATCAAGGCCAACATCCCCACACGGCTGAGCTTCCAGGTCAGCAGCAAGATCGACAGCCGCACCATCCTCGATCAGATGGGCGCCGAGGCGCTGCTCGGCCAGGGCGACATGCTGTACATGGCCTCCGGCAGCGGGCTGCCGGTGCGTGTGCACGGCGCCTTCGTCAGCGACGAGGAGGTGCACCGCGTCGTCGAATACCTGCGCAGCCAGGGTGAGCCCAACTACATCGAAGGCCTGCTTGAAGGCGGCACGCTCGACAGCGACGCCGAGGCCGGCGCATTGGGCGAGGGCGGTGCCGCCGGCGAGGCCGACCCGATGTACGACCAGGCGGTGGCGATCGTGCTGGAGCATCGCCGCGCGTCGATCTCTCTGGTGCAGCGCCACCTGCGCATCGGCTACAACCGCGCCGCGCGGCTGCTAGAGCAGATGGAGAAGTCCGGGCTCGTATCCGCGATGGGCACCAACGGCAACCGCGACATCATCGTGCCGAAACGCGACGCATGAGAGTGCTGCTCATTGCCTGCCTGATCAGCTGCAGTGCGTTCGCCGCCCGCGCCGATGCACTGGACACGCTGCGCGAGTTCGTGCGCGACGTGAAGTCAGGGCGCGCCAGCTTCACGCAGACGGTGAGTTCGGCCGATGGCGCGAAGAAGCGCAGCTCCAGCGGCAGCTTTGAATTCACGAGGCCCAACCGCTTCCGCTTCGCCTATGCCAAGCCCTTCGAGCAGCTGATCGTCAGCGACGGCAACAAGGTCTGGATCCACGATGTCGACCTGAACCAGGTCAGCGTGCGCAAGCTGGGCGCGGCGCTGGGGGCGACGCCGGCGGCACTGCTGGCCGGCGCGTCGCTGGACACGGAGTTCGAGTTGGCTGCACAGCCGTCGAAGGACGGCATCGACTGGGTGCAGGCTACGCCGCGGCAGAAGGACGGCGCGTTCCAGTCGATGCGCATCGGCTTTCGCGGCAAGGAGCTGGCCGCGGTGGAGATCCTCGACAGCTTCGGCCAGCGTTCGCTGCTGCAGTTCAGCCAGTACGCGGCCAACGTGGCGCTGCCCGAGCAGAGCTTCCGCTTCGTGCCGCCTGCTGGCGCTGACGTGATCGAACAGTAAAGCCCGGCGCATGGACGCGCAGGAACCGCTGTTCGACGCCGATTCCGTGTTGCCGCCGGATACCGCCGCGCCGCTGCCCGAAGGCAGCGTGCCGCTGGCCGAGCGCATGCGTCCGAGCATGCTCGACGAAGTCGCCGGCCAGGCGCACCTGCTCGGCCCGGGTCGCCCGCTGCGTGTGGCTTTCGAATCGGCGCACCTGCACTCGATGATCCTGTGGGGCCCGCCAGGGGTGGGCAAGACCACGCTGGCGCGGCTGATGGCCTGCGCGGTGGATGCGGATTTCATCGTGCTGTCGGCCGTGCTGGCCGGCGTCAAGGACATTCGCGACGCGGTCGAGCGGGCCAAGGCCACGCGCCGCGGTGGCCGTGCCACCGTCGTCTTCGTCGACGAAGTTCATCGCTTCAACAAGGCCCAGCAGGACGCCTTCTTGCCGCACGTGGAGTCGGGGCTGTTCACCTTCATCGGCGCGACCACCGAGAACCCGTCCTTCGAGGTCAACTCGGCGCTGCTGTCGCGGGCCACGGTGCATGTGCTGAAGTCGCTGCAGAACGAGGACCTGGCGGCGCTGCTGCAACGCGCGCAGGCGCTGCTGCAGGCCGTGCCGTTGACCGACGCGGCGCGCGAGCGACTGATGGCGCATGCCGACGGCGACGCGCGGCGGCTGCTCAACGCCTATGAAAACGTCGCCGGCCTGGCGGCGCGCGATGCGGCGCTGACGCAGATCGACGAGCCGTTGCTGGAGCAGGCTCTCGGTGAACAGCTGCGCCGCTACGACAAGAGCGGTGACCAGTTCTACGACGCCATCTCCGCGCTGCACAAGTCGGTGCGCGGCTCCGACCCGGACGCCACGCTGTACTGGCTGGCACGCATGCTCGACGGCGGCGTCGACCCGCGCTACGTGGCGCGGCGGCTGCTGCGCATGGCCAGCGAGGACATCGGCCTGGCCGACCCGCGCGCGCTGCATCTCGCAGTGGACGCGGCCGAGGTCTACGAGCGGCTGGGCTCGCCCGAAGGCGAGCTGGCGCTGGCCCAGGCGGCGGTGTACCTGGCGATGGCGCCGAAGTCGAACGCGGTCTATGTCGCCTGGAACGCCGCGCGCGAACTGGTGCGCAGCGACGGCACACGGCCGGTACCGGAGCACCTGCGCAACGCGCCGACACGGCTGATGAAGCAGCTCGGCCATGGTGCAGGGTATCGCTATGCGCACGACGAGGCCGGTGGCTTTGCGGCCGGCGAGAACTACCTGCCCGAAGGCCTGCCGCGCACGCGCTTCTACGAGCCGGTGTCGCGCGGGCTGGAGCTGCGCATCGGCGAGCGCCTGGCGGAACTGCGTGCTCTGAACGCTGCCGCCGTCAAGTCGCGCTGACGCGCTGCGGGGTGCGCAAATGCGGCCTGCCAAGGGGGAAAGCCCGTGTCTGCCGGGCGCAAACCGGCCCCTAGAATGGCGCCGCCCCAGGATGGTGCGGCACAGTCCATGCATGGGGCCTGTGTTGCAAGGCACACAAGAGCGGCGACTACAGGAGAACCATCGATGGAGACCTTCATCCAGCAGATCATCAACGGTCTGGTTCTCGGCAGCATGTATGCGCTGGTCGCGCTGGGCTACACGATGGTCTACGGCATCATCAACCTGATCAACTTCGCGCATGGCGAGGTACTGATGGTCGGTGCGCTGGTCAGCTGGACCGTGGTCACGCTGATGGCCGGCACGGGCCTGCCGGGCTGGCTGCTGCTGCTGATTTCGCTGATAGCGGCCATCGTGGTCTGCACCGTGCTGAACTACACCATAGAGAAGATCGCCTACCGGCCGCTGCGCAACGCGCCGCGCCTGGCGCCGCTGATCACCGCCATGGGGATGAGCCTGCTGCTGCAGACGCTGGCCATGATCATCTGGAAGCCCACCGTCAAGAGCTATCCGACGCTGCTGCCCAGCGAGCCCTTCCACATCGGCGGCGCGGTCATCAACACCGTGCAGATCCTGATCCTGGTGAGCACGGCGGTGACGCTGGCCGCGCTGATGTGGCTGGTCAACTACACCAAGCTGGGCCGCGCGATGCGCGCCACCGCCGAGAACCCGCGCGTCGCCGGTCTGATGGGCGTGCGCCCGGACACGGTGATCTCGGCCACCTTCATCATCGGCGCGGCGCTGGCCGCGCTGGCCGGCGTGATGTACGCGGCCAATTACGGCACCGCGCAACACACCATGGGCTTCATGCCCGGGCTCAAGGCCTTCACCGCGGCGGTGTTCGGCGGCATCGGCAACCTGGCCGGCGCCATGGTCGGCGGCGTGCTGCTGGGGTTGATCGAGGCGCTGGGCGCCGGCTATATCGGCGACCTGACCGGTGGCGTGCTCGGCAGCCACTACCAGGACATCTTCGCCTTCATCGTGCTGATCCTGGTGCTGACGTTGCGGCCCCAAGGCTTGATGGGCGAACGCGTGGCCGACCGGGCCTGATCGCGGGGGGAGCGGACCATGAAGAACAAGTACCTGATCTTCCTGCTCAGCGGCCTGGGCTTGCTGGTGCTGCCGCTGCTGGCCCAGCCCTTCGGCGATGCCTGGGTGCGCATCATCGACATCGCGCTGTTGTACGTGATGCTGGCCCTGGGCCTGAACATCGTGGTCGGCTACGCCGGCCTGCTGGACCTCGGCTACGTGGCCTTCTATGCGGTGGGTGCCTACATGTTCGGCCTGCTGGCCGGGCCCCACCTGTGGGAAGCGTTCCCGTGGATCAAGGCCACCTTCCCGAACGGCATCCACGTGGCCTGGTGGCTGGTCATCCCGCTGGGCGCGTTGCTGGCCGGCCTGTTCGGCATGCTGCTGGGCGCGCCGACGCTCAAGCTGCGTGGCGACTACCTGGCCATCGTCACGCTCGGCTTCGGCGAGATCATCCGCGTGTTCCTGAACAACCTGGACGCGCCGGTGAACATCACCAACGGGCCGAAGGGGCTGGCCGGCATCGACTCGATCAAGATCTTCGGCCTGGACCTGGGCAAGTCGCAGGAGCTGTTCGGCTTCAAGCTGTCGTCGGTGACGCTGTACTACTACCTGTTCCTGGTGCTGGTGATCTTCACCATCATCATCTGCTACCGGCTCGAGCGCTCGCGCATCGGTCGCGCCTGGATGGCCATCCGCGAGGACGAGATCGCCGCCAAGGCCATGGGCATCAACACCCGCAACCTGAAGCTGCTGGCCTTCGGCATGGGCGCCACCTTCGGCGGCGTGTCCGGGGCGATGTTCGCGAGCTTCCAGCGCTTCATATCGCCGGAATCCTTCTCGCTGCAGGAGTCGATCATGATCGTCGCGATGGTGGTCCTGGGCGGCATCGGCCACATTCCCGGCGTGATCCTGGGTGCGCTGCTGCTGGCGGCCTTGCCCGAGGTGCTGCGCTACGTGGCCGACCCGCTGCAGAACATGACCGGCGGGCGCCTGGACGCGTCCATCCTGCGCCAGTTGCTGGTGGCGCTGGCAATGATCAGCATCATGCTGATCCGGCCGCGCGGGCTGTGGCCCTCGCCCGAGCATGGCAAGGCCGCGCCGACGCCGGCCGGCGGCAAGCAGGGGGGCAAGAAATGAGCCCCGCTCGGCTGCCAGAAGGGGCACGCACCGCAGCGCGACGCGCGGAGGTTTCCAAATGACTGAAGTCCTCAAGGTGGCGGGCGTATCCAAGCGCTTCGGCGGCCTGCAGGCGCTGTCCGACGTGGGCATCTCCATCCTGCCTGGCCAGGTGTACGGGTTGATCGGCCCTAACGGCGCCGGCAAGACCACCTTCTTCAACGTGCTGACGGGGCTGTACACGCCCGATTCCGGCAGCTTCGAGCTCGGTGGCAAGCCCTACAAACCCACGGCGGTGCATGAGGTGGCGCGTGCCGGCATCGCCCGCACGTTCCAGAACATCCGGCTGTTCGCTGAGATGACAGCGCTGGAAAACGTCATGGTCGGCCGCCATGTGCGCACCCAGTCGGGGCTGCTCGGCGCGATCTTGCGAACCGGCAGATTCAAGGCCGAGGAAGCGGCGATCGCCCAGCGCGCGCAGGAACTGCTCGACTACGTCGGCATCGGCCGCTTCGCCGAGTACAAGGCGCGCACGCTCAGCTACGGCGACCAGCGCCGCCTGGAGATCGCACGGGCGCTGGCCACCGACCCGAAGCTGATCGCGCTGGACGAGCCGGCCGCCGGCATGAACGCCACCGAGAAGGTGGTGCTGCGCGAGCTGATCGACCGCATCCGCAAGGACGGCCGCACCATCCTGCTGATCGAGCACGACGTCAAGCTGGTGATGGGCCTGTGCGACCGCGTCACCGTACTTGACTACGGCAAGCAGATCGCCGAGGGCACGCCCTACGACGTACAGCGCAACGAGAAGGTGATCGAGGCCTACCTGGGCGCCGACCACAAGGCGCATTGAGCCAGGAGCAACAAGACATGGCCAATCCCGTTCTGTTGAAGGTCAGTGCGCTGAAGGTGGCCTATGGCGGCATCCAGGCGGTCAAAGGCGTCAGCTTCGAGGTGCGCCAGGGCGAGCTGGTCAGCCTGATCGGTGCCAATGGCGCTGGCAAGACCACCACGCTGAAGGCCATCACCGGGCTGCAGCCGGTGGCCGCCGGCGACATCGAGTTCATGGGCAAGTCGATCAAGGGCCAGGGCTCGTGGGACCTGGTCAAGCAAGGCCTGGTGATGGTGCCCGAGGGCCGCGGCTGCTTCACCCGCATGACCATCACCGAGAACCTGCTGATGGGCGCCTTCGTGCGCAATGACAACGAGATCGAGGCCGACATCGACAAGGTCTTCGCCATCTTCCCGCGGCTGAAAGAGCGGCGCGCGCAGCTGTCCGGCACGATGAGTGGTGGCGAGCAGCAGATGCTGGCGATGGGCCGCGCGCTGATGGCACGGCCGAAGGTGCTGCTGCTGGACGAGCCGTCGATGGGCCTGTCGCCGATCATGGTCGACAAGATCTTCGAGGTGGTGTCCACCATCCACGGCCAGGGCACCACCGTGCTGCTGGTGGAGCAGAACGCCAGCCGCGCGCTGCAACTGGCCGACCGCGGCTACGTGATGGAGTCTGGCGAGGTGACGATGAGCGGCGACGCCAAGCAGTTGCTCAACGATCCGAAGGTGCGGGCGGCGTATCTGGGCGAGTAGGCCTCAATCGCGCTGCGGGCCGCTGTCTCGCCGAACTCGGCCTCCTCCTGAGGCGTTCGAACGGGCGTAGGCGCGTTCTCGCGTGCTCAGTCGGCCTTGGCCCCCGAGGCCTTCACCACCTTCTCGTACTTGACCAGCTCGGCCTTGACGAAGGCCCCGAACTGCTCCGGCGTGGTCGGCGAGGGTTCGGCCAACAACGTCGCCAACCGAGCCTTGAGTTCCGGTGAGGCCAGTGCCTCGGTGAAGGCCTTGTTAAGCCGCTGCGTCGTCGCCGCCGGCATTCCGGCCGGGCCGAACAGGCCAAACCAGGTGTTGATGTCGAAGCTCGCCAGGCCATAGGGTCCACCGGCCTCGGCGATGGTCGGCACCTCGGGCATGGCGCTGGAGCGCTTGGCGGTGGTCATGGCCACCGCCTTGAGCTTGCCGCCCTTGATGTTGGCCGAGGCGGCGGCCAGGTTGTCGAAGTTCAGGTCCACCTGGCCCGACACCAGCGCCAGCTGCGCCGGCGGCCCGCCGGCGTAGGGGATGTGCACCATGAACACGCCGGCCTGTGACTTGAACATCTCGCCGGCCAGATGCCCGGCGCTGCCGTTGCCGCCCGAGCCGTAGTTCAGCGTGCCCGGATTCTTCTTCGCATAGGCCACCACGTCGGCGACACTGGCGATGCCCAGCTTCCGGGCTACGTCGACGTTCATCACCAGCACGTTCGGCACCTGGGCGACCAGCGTGATCGGCGTGAAGTCGCGGATCGGGTCGTAGGGGATCTTCGCGTACAGCCAGGGGTTGATGGCATGCGTGGCCACCGCGCCCATGCCGATGGTCAGGCCGTCGGGGGCGGCCTTGGCCACCAGGTCCATGCCCAGGTTGCCGCCGGCGCCGGGGCGGTTCTCCACCACCGCAGGACCCAAGCTGTCCTTGACCTTGTCGGCCAGGGCACGCGCCACGATGTCCAGCGGCCCGCCGGGTGGGTAGGGCACGATCAGGCGGATCGGTTTGCCCTGCGCCCATGCAGGCAGGGCGAGGGGGCTGGCCAGGGCGGCGAGGGTCAGCGCGCGGCGGCGGTTGTTCGGCAATGCGGTCTCCAGAAGCTCTCTTGCGTCCGCAAGCCTACACTGTGCGTCCCCGCGGCTCGCTGCCGCCTGCGCTGAGGAGCGATGTCATGACGCTGTGCCCCATTGCCGTCGTCGCAGGCTGCCAGAAATGCCCGGCCTTCAAGGTGTGCCCGTTGAAGACCGTGCTCGGCGATCAGCCCAGCAAGCCGCCTGCGGGTGGCAGCTCGTCGGCTGGCGGCAAGAAGTAGCTCGCCGCAAGCGTCCCGCCGCTACGCGGCAGGATGCTTGTCCGCCTCGGAGGTGAAGGCGTCGGCGTAGAACTCGTCGGCCGGCAGGCCGCAGTGCGTCAAGAAATCGTTGCGGGCGGATTCCACCATCACCGGAGCGCCGCAGGCATAGACCTGATGGCCCGACAGGTCGGGCAGGTCCTCCATCACCGCGCGGTGTACCAGGCCGGTCCGGCCGGACCATCCTTCGTCGACGCTTTCGGACAGCACCGGCACGTAGCGCAGGTTGGGCAACTGCGCGGCCGCGGCTTCGGCCCAGTCGTGCAGGTACAGGTCGGCGCGCCTGCGGCAGCCCCAGTACAGCACCGCCGGCCGGGTGATGGCCTTGAGCTGCATGTGCTCGATCAATGCCTTGATCGGCGCGAAGCCGGTGCCGGCGGCCAGCAGCACCATCGGTTTCGTCGATTCCTCGCGCAGGAAGAAGCTGCCGAAGGGCCCCTCGATGCGCAGGATTTCCTTCTCCGTCATCTGCGTGAACACATGGTCGGTGAACATGCCGCCGGCCAGGTGGCGCAGGTGCAGCTCCAGCGCCGGCGGGCTGCCCAGGTTGTGCGCGGCATTGGCCATCGAATAGCTGCGCCGCGCGCCGTCGCGCAGGATGATCTCGATGAACTGCCCGGCTCGGTACTGCAGGTTCTGGTTGGCCGGCAGCTGCAGCCGCAGGATCATCACGTCGGTGGCCGCGCGCTGCAGGCTGAGCACGCGCGCCGGCATCTTCAGCACCGGGAACTCGCCTGCGCCGGGAACGCTGCGCGCCTCGATCACGCAATCGGTCTGCGCGGCGGCGCAGCAGGGCAGGATCCAGCCGGCGTCCTCCTCGGCGGTGGACAGCGCGCGCAGCTGGTGTGCACCGTGGATCACCCGCCCTTCGAGCAGCCGGCTCTTGCAGGAGCCGCAGGCCCCGTCGCGGCAGCCGTAGGGCAAGCCGATGCCCTGGCGGATCGCGGCCGACAGGATCGGCTCGTCGCGCTGCGCCTCGAAGCTGCGGTTCGCCGGCTGCAGATGGATGGTGAAGCTCATGGGTTTGCAATCGCGCACTTACACTGCCGGCCGATTGTGCCCGCAAGGGTTTCGCCCCATGAACCTGCTGCCCACCCGCCGCTCTCGAATGCCGGCCTTGCTGATCGTCGGCTGTGGCGACGTGGGGCTGCGCGTGCTGAATCTGCTTCGGGGTCGCTGGCGGGTGCTGGCATTGACGTCATCTCCGTCGCGGCGCGAGGCACTGCGCCATGCCGGCGCACGGCCGCTGTTGGGCAACCTGGACGATGCCGACACGCTCGGCCGCCTTGGTGGTCTGGCCGATATGGTGTTGCACCTGGCGCCGCCGCCGGCCAGTGGCGACAGCGACAGTCGAACGCGCCACCTGCTGCAGGCGCTGGCGCGTGGCGGCCGCGTGCGACGCATCGTCTATGCCAGCACCAGTGGCGTGTATGGCGACTGTGCCGGCGCACGTTTCGACGAGACGCGTGCGCTGCGGCCGGGCACCGCGCGGGCGCGCCGCCGCGTCGATGCCGAGGCGCAGCTGCGCGCCTTCGGCCGCCGCGCCGGCGTGGCCGTGTCGCTGCTGCGCATCCCCGGCATCTATGCGTCCGACCGCGACGGCGGCCACCCGCGCGAGCGGCTGCAGCGCGGCACGCCGCTGCTGCGCGCCGAGGACGACGTGTACACCAACCACATCCATGCCGATGACCTGGCGCGCGCCTGCGTGGCGGCGCTGCACCATGCGCTGCCGCAGCGCGCGGTGCATGTCTGCGACGACACCGAGCTGCGCATGGGCGACTATTTCGACCTGGCGGCCGATCTGTGTGGCGTGCCGCGCGCTCCGCGCATCAGTCGCAACGAGGCGGCAGCTCAGCTTTCGCCGATGCAGCTGAGCTTCATGAGCGAATCGCGGCGGCTCGACAACCTGCGCCTGAAGCGCGAACTCAAGCTGCGCCTGCGCTTTCGCACCGTGGCCGAAGGGCTTCTGGCCTGAGAACAACCCACCGTATGAAGACCCTGCTGTTGACCCACCCGCTGCCCGCCAAGGTGTTTGCCGACGCGGTGCACGCCATCGAGCCGAAGCTGCCGCTGCTGGAGTACCGGCCCGGCCTGGCCGATGCCGAGCTGGCCGACGTGGAGACGGTGCTGGGCTGGCGCTTTCCGGCAGGCGTGGCAGCGCGGCTGCCGCAGCTGCGCTGGGTGTGTTCGGTGGGCGCCGGCGTGGAGAAGCTGCTGCTGCCAGAGCTGCCGGCGTCGGTGCGCGTCTCGCGCATCATCGATGCCGAGCAGGCCGACGGCATCGCGCAGTTCGTGGTGCTGATGGCCCTGCGCCATGCACGCAACCTGTCGGTCTACGAGGCGCAGCAGCGCACGCGGCAATGGACGCGCCAGCCGATCGGCGCGCTGCGCAGCCACGTCGGCGTGCTCGGTATGGGCGCGATGGGCAGCGCGGTGGCGCGCATGCTGCAGGCGGTGGGCTTCCAGGTCACCGGCTACAGCCGCCACTCGGGCCAGTCGCTGCAGGCGGTGCTGGGCGGCAGCGACATCGTCGTCTGCGCGCTGCCGTTGACGCCGCAGACCCAGGGCCTGTTGGACGCCCACGCGCTGGCGCAGATGCCGCGTGGCAGCTACCTGATCAACATCGCGCGCGGCGCGCATGTGGTCGACGCTGACCTGATCGCGGCCGTGCGTTCC
>Ga0209391_10000385_pt1 | contig 20383 bp, 16 predicted proteins | sample PPLLak3March2015_FD_187246 | JGI IMG/M metagenome (GOLD analysis project Ga0209391, IMG submission 187246) | Freshwater sediment microbial communities from Prairie Pothole Lake near Jamestown, North Dakota, USA - PPLs Lake P7 Core (1) Depth... | ecosystem: Environmental > Aquatic > Freshwater >...
ATAGGCGACGGTGCGCATGACGTCCGCGGCCACGCGCATCAGGCCCTTCACGGGGAACGGCAGCGGCGACGCGCCGGCGGCCTGCGCCATCGCGCCGTGACGCGCCTCGTCGTCGCGCATCTGCAGGACGATAGCCCGGCTCTTCGCGTCGCCGTCGGGCAGGCGCTGCATGTGCCCGGTCAGGTGTTCCTCGACCTGCCGCTCGGTCTCGACCACGAAGCCCAGGTTGACGTCGTCGCCCGCGACGCCCGCGGCGACGCCGATCGCGAACGAGCCGGCGTACCAGAGCGGGTTGAGCAGCGACGGCCGGCTGTCGAGTTCGGCGAGGCGCGTGCGCGTCCAGGCGAGGTGCTCCTCCTCCTCGCGCGCTGCCTGCGCGAACCGGGCACGAATCGAGGGGTCGCGCGCTACCAGCGCCTGGGCGACGTAGAGCGCCTGTGCGCAGATCTCGCCGGTGTGATTGACGCGCATCAGGCCGGCAGCATGACGTCGCTCGGGCGGGGAAAGCTCCGCCTCCGGCAGGTCGGCGCCGGGCAGGGGTCGCGCGCTCGAGGCGATGCCGGCGAGCGTGCGCAGCGTGCGGTCGAAGCCGAGGATGAGCGAATCGAGCATGGTCGGGTGGGCGGGAAGGTCAGAAGAAGTGCGCGGCGCCGAGCACGAAGCCGGACAGCCGCAGTCCGGCAGCGCTGTCCGGCGTGTACGGGTGCACGTAGAAGTTGTACGCGGCACTGGCATCGTTGTCGACGCGCACGTAGCCCGCGTAGACCATCGTGCGGCCGCTGAGCGAGTAGGTGTAGGAGAGCACGTACTGCCACGCGGCGGTGTCGGGGCCCGAGGCGAGCCCGCCCACGCGCACGCTTGCCGGTGCACGGCCGTCGCCGCCACGACCGGCGAAGAGGTAGACCGTGCCCGGTCCCGCGACGATCGTGCCGCTCGCGCCCCAGAAGTCGCGTCGGAGCGATCCGACCGGGGTGTCGTAGCGGAGGTACTCGTAGACGCCGGCGACGCGCACCGGGCCGAAGTTCCAGGCCGCGGTCAGCGTGAACGCGTCGTCGTCGAGTCCCGCGCCGCGAGCCTGCTGGTTGTGCTCCCAGGCGAGACCGGCGTCGACGGTTTCGCCGCTGTACACCGCGCCGAGGCCGTACACCGCGCTGCGCCGCGCATCCTCGCCGAGCGAGAGCTGGGCGCTCGCGGTGAGTCCCTGCCATTCGGGCGTGTCGTAACGGATCGAATTCGGCAGGCGGGCGTCGAAGCCGCCCAGCGACTTGGCAAGCCCGCCCTGCGCCCAGATCGCGGCCGTCGAGAGGATCGACGTGGTCAGCGTGGGCACGCTGCCGAAGATCGGTTGCATGTCGTCGTACGGCGAAAGGAAGTAGCCCGCCTTGACCGTGCCCCAATCTCCGTCGAGCCCGATGTAGGTCTCGCGCAGCGCGATGCCGCCGCCCCCTGCGTCGGCATTGAACGCCGACTCGATCTGCCAGATCGCGACCAGGCCGTTGCCGACGTACTCCGCCCCGCGAAAGCCGAATCGCGACGAGTTCGACGATTGGCGAACGGTGCTGCTCGAGGCGCCCGTGACGCCACGGCCGACGACGTACTCCATGTCGAGGTTGATGCGTCCATACAACGACGCGGTGTCCGATTCCGCCGCCGCGCCGAGCGGCGCCGCGACGGCGAGCGCCAGGGCGATGCGGGAGACGGCGCGGGCGGTGGCGGTCACGGAGGCGAACGATGCGGTCGGGGCGCGCAGGAGGCAGTGGCAATGTTAATCGAACCCACCGTGCTCGCGGTAACACGTACACGCGTGTGGCGCCCGACGGTGCGCGCAAGTGGGCGAACGGAGAAAAAAACGGGCGCCCGAGGGCGCCCGTTGCATCGGCTGTGGCACCGGCAGAGCCGGCGCCGCGGATCGAAGCTTTTTAGAACAGGTGGATCATGCCGATCAGGAAGCCGTCGAGCTCGAGGCCGTTCGGATTCGAGATCGACGCGCCGGTCGACGAGTTGACGGCGTTGCGGTACGGGTTGATGTTGAAGTTGTAGCTCGCCCGGTCGTCGTTGTCGAGGCGCGAGTACGCGACGTACCACGACGTGCGCTTGCTGATCGGCTGGTTGTACGACAGCGACAGGTGATACGCGCCCGTGTCGTCGCCGCCGGAGATGCCGTTGATGCGCTGCGTCGACGGGCCCTTGCCGTCCTTGGCCCACGAATAGCCGAGGTACCACTTGCCGGGGCCGACCGGACCGCTGAAGTACGCGCCCCACATATCACGCTTCAGGCCGCCTTGCGGGGTGTCGTAATCGATGCGCTCGTAGAGACCCGCGACGCGCACGATACCGAAGTCCCACGCGCCGGCGATCCCGAGTGCCCAGTCGTCGGCCTCCAGCGTGTGCGCCGAGCCGCAGAAGGCGTTGGTGCCGCCGAGGTTGCCGTTGTAGCACCGAACATTGTTGTTGTACTCGAACCCGACGATGCCGGTGAACGGGCCGTTCTTGTACTGCCCGGCCGTCGACCAGACCGTCGAGCTGACGTTACCGCCCGCGCCCGCGTCGTCGAACAGCGCGACCTGGATCGAGCCCGTGAAGCCCGCAATGTTCGGCGAGTCGTAGCGCAGCGAGTTGCCGAGGCGGTCGTCGAACGAGCCCGTGCCCTTGCTGTAGCCGCCGTTGTTCGCCCAGATCGCCGCCTGCGCCGCGATCGAGGTCAGGTACGTGCCCGTGTCGCCGAAGACCGGGTGGAGGTCGTCGTACGGGGCGAGGAAGTTGCCGAAGCGCACCGTACCCCACGAGCCTTGGAGGCCGAGGAACGTGTCGCGGCCGGCGATCGTGCCGCCACCGGCGTCGCCGGAAACCGACGACTCGATCTGCCAGATCGCGTTGAGGCCCCCACCGAGGGCTTCGGTGCCGCGCAGGCCGAAGCGCGACGAGTTGCTGGACAGGCGCGTGACGTTGGCGGTGTCGACAGCACCCGGCGCCGTAGCGTTGACGTACTCAAGGTCCAGGTTCAGGCGACCGTACAACACGACGTTGGCGGTCTGCGCCTGCGCCACCAGCGGCGCGGCGAGCAGGCCCGCGACGGCGACGGCGATGAGCTTCTTGTTCATGAAGTCTCTCCTCTGACGGATAAAATTGGCAGGAACGCTGGATTGCCCCGCCATCGAAGCCTTCTCAGGGAAGTCGAGAAGTTGGAGCCATTGTGCCAAACGCGACTAGGGGGGCGGAAGCACAAACCCGGAAGGGTCCCGCCGGCGGGCCGGGCGTGTTGTTCCAGAACAACAAGACGACCCGGAAAGCGAGCGTTCAGTGCCCGCTCCCCGGATCGAGGAACGTGTTCCAATGTCATGATAAATAATAAAAAAAGTCCAATGTTTGCGGCGAGACCGGTGTTTCGTTCGGTATGCGCCCGCGGACCGTGGTTGTCCCGGCCGCAAGGGGGCGTCCGGGCGACTCGGGATGAGCCGGGACGCATATCTTCAGAGGGGCCGGCATGTTCGCCGCAACTGGCCTGCACGGGCTCGCGGGCACGCTCGTGACCCCGGCCATCGTGGCCATCGCTGTCGCGTTCGGCGTCGCCACGGCGGTCACGCTGCTCATGCTGCGGCACGCGGGGCGATTGCCGGCAGACCGACCCAACGAGCGCTCATTGCACGAGCGCGCCACGCCCCGGGGCGGCGGCCTCGCCATCTGGGCCGGCTTCGTGCCGGCCGCCATCGCGCTTCCACCTCCCGTCGGCGGCTGGCCGTGGTGGCTCGGCGCGCTGTTCGTCGTGGCGCTGGTCTCGTTCGCCGATGACCTGCGTGGCGTGCCCGTGCTGCTGCGGCTGGCGGTGCACGCGGCAGCCGCGGCGATCGTCGCCGCGACGATCCTGAAGCCGGTTGGCGCGCCCGTGGCGTTCGCCGTCGCGGTCGTGGTGATCGTCTGGGGCGCGAACCTGTTCAACTTCATGGACGGCAGCGACGGACTGGCTGGGCTGATGGCAATCACCGGGTATGGCGCGTGCTCCGTCGCGGCCGCGCTGGCCGGGGCCGGCGCGCTCGCCGCGATCTGCGCGGCGGTGTCCGCCGCGAGCCTGCCGTTCTTCCTCGCCAATCGCCCGCCGGCATCGGTGTTCATGGGCGACGTCGGTTCGGTGCCGCTCGGCTTTCTCGCCGCCGCGCTGGGTATCGCCGGCACCGCAGTCGGCGCCTGGCCGGCGTGGTTCCCGGCGCTCGTGTTCCTGCCGTTTCTCGCGGACGCCACCGTGACGCTCGTGCGGCGCGCGCTTCGCGGCGAGCCGGTGTGGCGCGCGCACCGCAGCCACTACTACCAGCGCCTGCACGCCGCGGGGGCAGGGCATCGGGGCACGCTGGCGGTCTGGGGCGCGGCGATGGCCGGGTGCGCACTCGTGGCGATCGGCTGCCTCCTCGTGGCACCGGGCCGCGGCAACCTCGTACTCGCGATCGTGCTCGCGCTGCACCTGATCGGCTTCGCGGCGATCGACTATCATGCGAAGAACAGCAGCGCACGTTCGCCATGACCGGTAAATCGAACTGGCGTGCCTGGCTCGCGTTCGCGCACGACGTGTGCGCGGCCGCGGTGGCGTGGACCTCGATCTACTGGCTCCGCGTCTCCCTCGACGCCATCCCGCCGCACCCCGACGAGCTTGCCCGCTCGCTCGCGTTCATCCTGCCGCTGCAGGCCGTCATCTTCCTGATCTTCGGCCTGTACCGTGGGCTGTGGCGCTTCGCGAGCCTCTCCGACCTCAAGCGGATCGTCCTGTCGGCCGGGCTCGGCACGGTGCTCGTGCCGCTCGTGCTCCTGCTGCTGCGGCTCGAGGCCATCGTGCCGCGATCCGTGCTGATCCTCTACCCGCTGGTGCTGATCTTCCTCATGGCGGGCAGCCGCTTCGCCTACCGCTCGTGGAAGGAGCATCGCCTGTACAGCCCGTTGAAGGCGCTCGGCGAGCCGGTGCTCGTCGTCGGCGCGGGCGACGCCGGCGCGCGGCTCACCAAGGAGCTCGAGCGCAGCCGCCAGTGGCGCGTCGTGGGGCTGCTCGACGACGACTCGTCCAAGCGCGGTCGCGAGTTGCGCGGCGTGACGGTGCTCGGCCCGATCGGCGAGCTGCCGCGCTGGGCGGAACGCTATGGCGTGCGCAAGGTGATCATCGCGCTGCCGTCGAGCCACCACGTCGTGCGTCGTCGCGTGGCCGAACTCTGCGCGGCGGCGGGAATGGAGGCGCTGACGGTGCCCTCCTACGAGGACCTGATCAGCGGCCGCTCGGCGCTCTCGGCGATCCGCAACGTCGAGCTGGACGACCTGCTCGGCCGCGACCCCGTCGTCCTCGACAATGCGGGCCTGGGCGAGTGGCTGGGCAATCGCGTCGTCATGGTCACCGGGGCCGGTGGCTCCATCGGCGCCGAGCTCGCGCGCCAGATCGCACGCTTCCGGCCGGCGAAGCTCGTGCTGTTCGACGTCTCGGAGGCCGCGCTCTACGAGATCGTCACCGTGCTCGCCGACGCCTTCCCGCAGCTGCCGGTGGCGAGCATCGTCGGCGACGTGAAGCACGCCGCGCGCGTCGACTCGGTGCTCGAGCGCGAGCGGCCCAACGCGATCTTCCACGCTGCGGCATACAAGCACGTGCCGCTGATGGAGGAGGAGAACGCGTGGGCGGCCGTGCGCAACAACGCCTGGGGCACGTGGGTGCTCGCGCGCGCTGCCGCCGCCGCGCGCGTCGAGAAGTTCGTGCTCGTCTCCACCGACAAGGCGGTGAATCCGACCTCGGTGATGGGCGCGTCGAAGCGGCTCGCGGAGATGGTCTGCCAGACGCTCGCCAATGGCCCCACGCAGTTCGTGATCGTGCGGTTCGGCAACGTGTTCGGCAGCGCCGGCAGCGTGATTCCGCGCTTCCGCGAGCAGATTGCCCGCGGCGGGCCGGTGACGGTCACGCATCCCGAGATCACGCGCTTCTTCATGTCCATCTCGGAGGCGACCCAGCTGCTGCTGCAGGCCGGCCTGCAAGGCCGCGACGGCGAGATCCTGGTGCTCGACATGGGCGAGCCGGTGCGGATCGTCGACCTCGCGCGCGACATGATCCGGCTCTCGGGCGCGGATCCGGACAAGGTGCCGATCGTGTTCACGGGACTGCGCCCCGGCGAGAAGCTCTACGAGGAGCCGCTCGCCTCGGAGGAGCGGACCAAGCCGACCACGCACCCGAAGCTGTTCGTCGCCGAAGCACGCCAGGCGAGCACGGACTCGGTGCGGCAGATGGTCGCGTGGTGCGAGCGCGATCGCGCCGCGGACGATGCCGAGGTGCGCGCGCGCCTCGGCACCTGGATTCCGGAATACGCGCCGCCCGCGGGGGCGCCGGTGGCGCCGATCCCCGTCGACACCGCCGAGCCTTCGGCACCGTTGCCGCTGCGCGCGCCCCGGCGGCGCTAGCGGAGGCCGCGCTCGGCGCGCCTAGCCCTTCGCCGCGAGCGAGCGCCGCCGCAGCGCTGCGGCGCCGAGCAGCACGCCCTGCACCGCGAACAGCAGTTTCGCGTTGGCACGCAGGAAGAAGTCGTCGGTCATGTTGCGCATCACGAATCCGGTGAGCGTCATCAGGCCGAGCGAGCCGAGCCGCGCGAGGACCGCGTCGCCGGAGCGCACCAGCCGCCAGTGGTGCCACGCCAGCGCTCCGATCGCGAGCACGAAGAGCGCGAGTCCGACCGCGCCGGTCTGCAGCAGCTGGCCGAGGAACAGGTTGTGCGGATGCGTGATCAGCGGGTCGCGCGTGACCGCGCGCATGCGCTCGGCCAGGATCTGCAGCCCGTAGCCGTGGCCTGTCAGCGGCCGCTCGGTGGCGCTCGCGAGCGCGCCGCGCCAGATCGCCGGTCGCGGATCGACCGCCACGGTTTTCGCCACGCTCGTGCCTGCCGGATAGACCTTTTCGGCCTTTTCGATCGCGGCGTCGGTCAGGAGCACCGCGAACAGCGCGATCGCCACGAGGGCGATGCCGACCGGCATCGCGCGGAGCCGCGCCCCCGCGCCGATGGCGCAGGCGGCACCCACGGCGAGCGACGCCAGGAATGCGATCCACACCGCGCGGGCGTCGGCGAACCGCGCCGTGGCGATCGCCAGTGCGAAGAGGAGCGCCGCGACAGCGATGGTACGGGACCCGTTGCCGAATCCCACAGGGGCCGGCCAAAGCAGCGCCAGCGCCAGCGGGACCACGGTGACGAGCCAGGTCGTGTACACGCCCGGAGCCCAGTGCGCGTGACGCGGATCCCAGCCGATCGGTGAGAGTGCCAGGCCGGCGGCGAGCGCCGTCCAGAACGCGAGGCCGCCGAGGAGCGCGCCGGCGAGTATCCGGTAGCCCTCCGGGCGCGTGGCCGACGCCACGTAGCAGATCGCCAGCGTGAGGACGCTCCAGGCGAGGTCGCCGCGCAGCGCCGAGAGCGTATGCGCCGGGTCGACCGACCACAGCACGGACGCGCACGACCAGAGCGCCCAGCCGCCGAACGCCGCGACCAGCACGCGCCCCGGCGCCGGTCCGAGGCTGCCGGCACGACAGGCGCGCACGCCGACGACGAGCGCGGCGAGCGCCGCGGCGGCGAAGAACGTCGAGCGCCAGAAGGCGAGCGCGTTGGACGGGACGAGCGCGAGATAGGCCGCCGCGGCGCCCACCAGGGCGCGGTACCATCGATCGGGCATGCGGCGTTTCGCTCGAGGGCCGGAGTGGAATCCGGTAGACATGCCGCGATTCGGGGGCGGCGGCGTCGCGGATTCTACCCGAGCAGGTACGCCGGCAAGGTGGCGTGCAAACTGCTAGAGTTCCCTCCCGACGACCGCGCCGCGGCGCGGTCGCAGGCGCGAGCGTGCTGCGCCGCACCCGACGCCGCATCGAACGCCATTCCCATGACCGAGCTCGTCTTCGTCGCAGGACGCCGCGCCGAGCGCTGGCGCGACCTCGACGCCTGGCGCGAGTCGGACATCGACGACAACGCCGGCCGCTTCCGGAGCGGCATCGACGTATGGATCGTGCAGACCTACCTGCACGTGCGCGACGCGCTCGCGGCCGACGGCTGGTCGGTGCGCCTGTCCGACCGCTTCGCGCCGGGGGCGATCTGCGTCGCGCACTGGGACGAGCTGCACCGCCTGCGCCTGCTTGCGCCGCGCGCCTACCTCGTCGGCGTGCGTGCCGACCGGCCGCCGCTGCTGGTCGCCGACTGGGTGGTCCGGCAGAACACCCTGCTCGCGGACGACGACCATCAGGTCGGCATTCCGAACTGGCCGCAGCCCGGGCTCCGACCGCGCGACCCGTCGCGCGGCGACCGCGTGCGCCGCATCGGCTACTTCGGGCGCCTCGCGATGGCGCCGTCGTTCTTCGCCGATCCCGCGTTCCTGGCCAAGCTCGACGAGCTGGGACTCGAGTTCGTGCCCAGCGAGAACGACTGGCAGAACTACCGCGACATCGATGTCGTGATCGCCTTCCGCACCGCGCCGCCGAGCCTGCTCTGCCACAAGCCGGTGACCAAGGTCTCGAACGCGTGGCTTGCCGGCGTGCCGGCGATCGTCGGCCCGGAACCCGCCTACCTGCAGTCGAAGCGCGACGACCTCGACATGTTCGTCGCGGACGACGCCGACGGCGTGATCGGTGCGCTCACGACGCTCGTGCGCGACCCCGCGCGCTACCGGGCGATGCGCGACCGCGCGCGCGAACGTGCGGTCGAGTTCGACGTGCCGGCGATCCGCGAGCGCTGGCTCGCCTTCCTGCGCGACCGCGTCGGCCCCGCCTTCGCGGATTGGCGCGAGCGCGGCGCGGCGCCGTGGCAGCGCTATCCGTGGTACTTCGACGCGTTGCTGCGCCAGCGGCTCGCCGCCCGGCGTTTCCGCGCGGCCGCGGCCGTCGAGCAGGCCGCCATGGGTGATCACCCGTCGGCCGTGGCCGCGGGGTTCGGGCCGTTCGACGGGACGACGCGGCCGATGGTCTCGCGCGAGAGATAGGGGTTGAGCGCGGGGTCGTTGTACATCTTGTGCTGGCGGTAGATGCGCCAGAACGCCTCTCCCGTCTCCGCTCTCGCGAGCAGCGTGTCGTAGCAGCGCGCGAGGTCCTCGCGCTGCCTCGCGAGCGTCGCGGCGCGGGCGAGCCGTTCCGCGCGGTCCTGCGCGCGCGCGTCGGGCCGCGCCGCGGCGAGCCCCATGTGGTGGATCTTGAGCGACAGGATCGACAGCCGGTCGATCATCGCACCGGCGGTCTCGGAGTGATGCCACGCATCTGCCCGCGGCGGGACGTCGGCGATCCTTGCGAGCAGCGCCTCGTCGATCGACTCGACGGCGTCGTTGCGGCGCTGGTTGTGGCGGTCGATCGCGCGCTTCACGGCGGCAATCGTTGAGTCCGTCACGTCGGTGCGGCGTGCCTGGTCCTCGGCGTCCCAGAGCAGCACGTTGCTGCGGTGGTTCGCCTCGATCACCGCCCAGATGCCGCCTTGGTGCTCCGGCGCACGTGCCGACCACGCCGGGTCGCGCACGCGCGCGTCGTGGAACGCGACGATGGTCGCCGCGTCGAGGCCCGAGAAACCGATCATCGCGATACCGCCGCCCGCTCCGCGAGCGCCTCCCGGAACACCGCCTCCATGCGCTCGACCATCGCGGCCTCGGTGTAGCGGGGCGCGACGAACCCGTGCGCCCGTTCCGCCTGCGCCGCGGCACGTGCGGGGTCGGCGAGGAGCGCGTCGATTGCCGCGGCCAGCGCGCCCGCGTCCTCTTTCGCGACGATCGTCGCGGTGTCGCCGTCGCGGGCGATTTCGGGGATCGCGCCGGCGTCGGTCGTCACGCACGGCACGCGCGCGAACATCGCCTGCAGCAGCGCCTGCGGCACGCCTTCGTTCGCATAGGAGGGCAGCACAAAGGCGTCGAGCGCGGCGAGCCACGGCGCGACGTCGTCCTGCTGGCCGGCGAACACCACCCGGTCCACGAGCTTCAGGGTCGCGACCTGCGCCTCGAGCGCCGCGCGCTGTGGCCCGTCGCCGACGATCACCAGGCGCGCGTCGCGACGAGCGAGCCGGCCGAGCGCGTCGACGAGGAACCGGTGCCCCTTCCAGCTCCGCAGCGTGGCGACGATGCCCACGAGCGGCACGTCTGGCGGCAGGCCGAGGCGCGACCGCGCGGCCGCACGCGGCATGGCCTCGAACCGGCCGGGGTCGATGCCGGTCGGCACCGACACGACGCGCGCCGGATCGAGCCCGTTGTCGCGGACGAGCCGCTCGCGCAGCCGCTCACCCGTCGTCACGACGCGTGCAGTCGCGGTGCGGTACAGCCAGCGGGTGGCGACGTCGTTCGGCACCGGCACCGACACGTGGCGCGTGCGCACCAGCACCGGCGCCGCGCGACCCGTGAGCGAAAGCGTGCGGCAGGCCAGTGCCGAGAGCCAGGCGTCGGTCGAGCTGTGTGCGTTGACGATGTCGACCGGCCGGCGCGCGAGCGCGCGCACGAGCGCCACGAGCCCGCGCGGACGCTTGTGCCCGATCGGCAGCGTCGTCACGGGCACGCCGAAACGGCCGGCCTCGGCGACGATGCGCGCACCCGTTGCCGCGTACACGTGCACGTCGTGGCCACGTGCACGGAACGCCGCCGCCTCGGCGAGGATGCGGATCTCCTGGCCGCCCCAGCCGTTGGAGGCCTCGGTGTGCGCGATCGCGAGCGGTCGCGTCACTCGGGCCTCCTTGCACCGTCGCGCCATGGTCGCGTCGGGTGTCGGTCCGGCTCGATCGCGCGGCGACGGGCCCTTGGCCGACCTCCTTGCACTCGGCCCACGAACCGGACGGGCGAGCGTCGGTCGCAGCGCCCGCGTGCGGCGACGCACCCTTCGGGCCTGGGCTTCGCCCGCCGCACACGGTCGTCCTGGGCTTCGCCCACCGCGCTCACTCGACCTCCGCCGGCGCCGCACCGAACTGGATGCGGTGCAACCGTGCGTAGAGGCCGTCGCGGGCGACCAGGTCGGCATGCGTGCCGTGCTCGACGATGTGGCCCTGGTCGAGCACGACGATGCGGTCGGCGTGCTCGACCGTCGAGAGGCGGTGCGCGATCACCAGCGTCGTGCGCCCGCGCATCAGCTCGTCGAGCGCGGCGTGCACGTGGCGCTCCGACTCGGTGTCGAGCGCGGAGGTCGCCTCGTCGAGGATCAGGATCGGGGCATTCTTGAGGATCGCGCGTGCGATCGCGATGCGCTGCCGCTGCCCACCGGAGAGCCGCACACCGTGCTCACCCACGACAGTGCGGAAGCCGTCCGGCAGCGCCGCGACGAACTCCGCCGCGTGGGCGGCAGCGGCGGCGCGCTCGACGTCGGCGTGCGGTGCGCCCGCCATCGTGCCGTAGGCGATGTTGGCCTCGATCGTGTCGTCGAACAGCAGCACGTCCTGCGACACCAGTGCGATGCTGGCGCGCAGGCTCTCCCGCGTGAGCGTGGTCACGTCGTGCCCGTCGATGAACAGGCGCCCGGCCGACGGCTCGTAGAAGCGCGGAATCAGCGTGACGAGCGAGGTCTTGCCGCTGCCGGAAGGGCCGACCAGTGCGACGGTCTCGCCGGGCTTGACGGTGAGCGAGACGTCGGAGATGGCCTCGCGCTCGGTGCCGGCGTAGGCGAGCGACACCCGGTCGAAGCGGATCGCGCCGCGCGCGCGCGGCAGCACGACCGTCCCGGTGTCCGGCTCCTCGTCGCGGTCGAGCAGCCCGAAGATGCTCTCGGCGGCGGCAAGGCCGCGCTGGACGTGGACGTTGAGCCCGCCGAGCGAGCGCAGCCGGTCGAGCAGCGTGACCAGCGCCACGGTGTACGAGGCGAAGGTCGCGAAGTCGAGCGCGCCGGTCTCGCTCTGCGCGAGCGCCGCCCAGACGATGAATCCGACGGCGACGGCGGCGAGGAGCTGGGTGATCGGCGCGCTCGCGGCCCCGGCCGACGACTGCTTGGTCATCGACTGGCGGAGCTTGTTGGCCGCGTCGACCGCGCGCTCGCGCTCGTAGCGCTCGCCGCCGAACACCCTCACCGCGCGGTGGCCGGAGATCATCTCCTCGAGCACGTGGGCGAGGGCACCGACGCGCGACTGGATGTCGCGCGCCAGACGGCGCAACCTGCGGCTGAAGTAGCGGATCACCACGCCGACGATGGGCAGCACGACCAGGGTGAACAGCGTCAGCCGCCAGTTGAGCCAGAGCATCCAGCCGAAGCTCGCGGCGATCGTGAGCATGCTGCGGATCGCGATCGTGATGGCGCTGGACGCGGCGCCCGCGAGCTGCTGCGCGTCGAAGGTCACCTTCGACTGCAGGGCCCCGGAGGCGTTCGCTTCGTAGTGGGAGGCGGGCAGCTTGAGCAGCTTGTCGATCAGCGCCCGGCGCAGGTCGAATACCACGCGGTGCCCGGTCCACGACATGCCGAACTCGGCGATGTACGAACCGATGCCGCGCAGCGCGAACACGCCGACGAGGGCAAGCGGCAGCCACCGGGTCAGGCCCGGGTCCGGATTCTGGAAGTTGCGGACGATGGGGATCACGAGCCACGCCATGACCAGGTCGCCCGCGGCGACGATGACCATGCCGGCGAACGCGATCGCGAACGCCCACGCGTAGGGTCGGACGTAGCGGAGCAGGCGACGGTAGAGGTGCAGGCCGGGGGCCATCGCGTCGGCGGGCGCGGATCACGCCGGCGGGCGCGGGGAGTCCGGTGCAGGCGGCGCGTCGTCGGTCTTGCCGGGTGCCGCGTCCGGTGCGACGGGTGCGCCCGCGTCACGCTCGGCGCCGTGCGCGGTGGCGGCTGCCGCCCGCGCGCTCGCCATCGTGGCCCACGCGACGCGATGCGCCGCGAGCTTGCGTGCCGTGTCGCTGCGCTGGTGGCGCGCGCTCTCCTCGAGCAGCCCCTTGTAGAGCAGCACGAGCGAGAGCGTCATCGCCGACGGCGACAGCGGCAGCACGGCCGCACGTGCCCGCTCGCCGAGGCGGGCACGCAGCGCGGGATCGGCAAGCGCACGCATGTGCGCGGCGAGTCCGGTGGCGTCGCCGGCACGGCAGACGAGCCCGGCGTCGTGCTCCTGCAGGAGCTCGGCCGCTCCGGACTTCGTGGTGGTCACCACCGGCAGGCCGCAGGCCATGGCTTCCAGCGCCGCGTTCGGCAGCGGATCGTAGAGCGTGGGCAGCACGAAGGTGTCGGCCGCGCCGTAGAACGGCTTGGGGTCGACCTGCGGGCCGGTCAGCACGACGCGGTCACCGACGCCGCGTCGCTGCGCGAGCGCGCGATAGCGGTCGAGGTGCTTGTCCTTGCCGACCACGACGAGACGCGCCGGGGGGGCTAGCATCGCCAGCGCCTCGATCGCGGTGGCCACGCCCTTGCGCTCGAATCCGGAGCCGACCAGCAGATGGACGATCGCTTCGGCCGGGATCCCGAGCTTCGTGCGGACGGCGGTGCGTTGCTCGGCGAGGCCGGGGTGGAAGGCTTCCGCGTCGACCGCGTTGTAGATGACGTGCAGCTTCTGCTCGGGCACGTCGAAGTGCTGCCGGATCTCGTCGCGCACCATGCGCGAGTTGCAGATGACCGCCTGCAGCCACGGGCTCGCGAACAGCTTCTTCTCCATCCCGAGCGTGTACCGATGCCACGGGTTGATGCGCACGGACAGGCGCTTCAGAGCGGACGCGTGCCGCAGCCGCTCCTCGAGCCAGACCGCGTGCACGCCGTCGCCGGCGCGGTAGACGTCGCAGCAGAGCACGCGCTCGTGCGACTGCACGAGGTCGAGGTGCGCGCGGCCCACTTCCCGCGCCACGGCGCGGGCGAAGCCCATGTCGCGCCACAGGCTGCCGGCATAGGGCGGATCGACGATGTGCGGCTCGATGAGCTTGAGCCGCGTCTCGGGCCACTCGCGGGTATAGAGGGTGATGGCGACGTCGCGCTCGAGCAGCGCCTCGAGCGCGCCCTCGACGAAGCGCTCGGCGCCGCCGAACGGGGTATAGCGCTGCCGGATGATCGCGAGCCGCATCATCGGCGCCCGTGAGCCGCGTGCGGCGCGGAAGTCGTCGGCGCGGACGTCATGGCGTCAACGATAGCAAAATTCGTCCCGGCGCGCCCTCGCCGGTCCCGCGGGCGTCAGTGCTCACTCGGCTGCGCGGGCGCGCCCGTGGCGGGGATGCGGTTCGCGGTACAATTCGACGCTCCCTCACGTCAAGCCGCGAATCCATGACCCCCGATGCGGTGAGTCCGGCCGTCAAGGCGCAGATCCTCGCCGAGGCGCTGCCGTACATCCAGCGCTTTCACGACAAGGTGATCGTGGTGAAGTACGGCGGCAACGCGATGACCGAGCCGAACCTCAAGGCCGGCTTCGCTCGCGACGTCGTGATGCTGAAGCTCGTGGGCATGAACCCCGTGGTCGTGCACGGCGGCGGCCCGCAGATCGGCGACCTGCTCAAGAAGATGAGCATCCCGAGCGAGTTCCGCCAGGGCATGCGCGTCACCGACGAGCGCGTGATGAACGTCGTCGAGATGGTGCTCGGCGAGCTGAACCAGGAAATCGTCGGGCTGATCAACCAGCACGGCGGCAAGGCGGTGGGGCTGACCGGCCAGGACGGCAAGTGCATCCAGGCGCGCAAGCTGATGCTCCGCTCGGAGACGGGCGAGCCGGTCGACATCGGCTTCGTCGGCGAGATCGAGCACATCGACGCCGAGATCATCCAGCTGCTCGACTCGCGCGACTTCATCCCGGTGGTGGCGCCGATCGGCGTCGGCCGCGATGGCGAGGCCTACAACATCAATGCCGACCTGGTCGCCGGCAAGCTCGCCGAGACGCTCCGCGCCGAGAAGCTCGTGCTGATGACCAACACGGCCGGCGTGCTCGACAAGGACGGCCGGCTGCTGACCGGCCTCACCGCGAGCGAGATCGATGCGCTGTTCGCGGACGGCACGATCCACGGCGGCATGCTGCCCAAGATCGGCTCGGCGCTCGACGCCGTGAAGAACGGCGTGCGCAGCTGCCACGTGATCGACGGACGCGTCGAGCACGCGCTGCTGCTCGAGGTGCTGACCAACCAGGGCGTGGGTACGATGATCCGCGCCGACGACACCCCCGCGCGCGCCTAGCGCGGCAAGCCTCGGGACCAGCAATGGCGGCCAAACCGGGCGAACGCCGGGCCCAGATCCTGCAGATGCTCGCGGCGATGCTCGAGAACCCGCGCGGCGAGAAGGTCACGACCGCCGCGCTCGCGGGACGACTCGACGTCTCGGAGGCTGCGCTCTACCGGCACTTCGCGAGCAAGGCGCAGATGTACGAGGGCCTGATCGAGTTCATCGAGACGACGCTGTTCTCGCTGGTGAACAAGATCCAGTCCGAGACCGCCGACGGCATCGCGCAGGCCGAGCAGATCGTCGCCATGCTGCTCGCCTTCGCCGAGAAGAACCCGGGGATGACGCGGGTGCTGATCGGCGACGCGCTGGTCAACGAGGACGAGCGGCTGCAGGCGCGCATGAACCAGCTCTACGAGAAGCTCGAGGCGTCGCTGCGGCAGTCGATCCGCGTCGCGCAGATGGGCAATTCCTGGCACGGCGACGCCGCCGCCGACGCGGCGGTACTCTTCGCCTTTGCGATGGGGCGCTGGCAGCTCTTCGCGAAGAGCGGCTTCAAGCGGCTGCCGCAGGAAGGCTGGGAGCTGGCGCGCAAGTTCCTGTTCGCCTGACGCGGCCGGCGCGACGGCGGTGGTCGGCGGTGCGGGTTTGCGTCCTCCGCTCGGACGCGGGCGCGATGCGGTTGATTCGAGGCTGCGGATGCGGGAGGGGTGATCGGATGAAGGTCCTGGCGTGGATGGCGGCAGCGACGCTCGGCCTCTGTGGGGCACAGGGGGCCATGGCGCAGGCGCGCGCGGGGGACGATGCCGCGGTGCCGTCGCCGCTCGCGCCGCTGTTCGCGAAGCTCGACGAGGCGCTTGCGCAGAAGGTGGTCGGTGCCGACGACGCGCCCGGACGGTGGCTCTCCGGCCGGCTCTCGGGCTTCGACCTCGCGGCGCAGGCGCGCGACTTCGGCGCCGCCGCCGCACGCGACACGAAGGAGCCGCTCTACGCGGCGAGCCTGGCGGACGTCTGCATGCGGCCCGCGGCGCCGCCGCCGCCGGAATGCGTGGCGCGCGATCCGGTGGGCTACTGGGCCTCGCGCGAGCCTGACAACGCAGTGCCGTGGCTGCTGCAGGCGGAACGTGCGCGACGGCGCAACGCGACGCCGGCGATGATCGACAACCTGGAGCGCGCCGCGTCGTCGGCGCGCTACGACGATCACGCCGGCCGGGCCGGCGCCGTGGCGTGGACGCGGGTCGCCCCGCTGGTCGGCCCCGCGGACCGCGCGGGCGGCGCACTGTATGCCCTTTCGTACGCGAGTGGCATCGGCTCGGCGCTCGCCGCGGTCGAGAACGTCTGCAGCACGCCGTCGCGCGCGCTCGACCCGCGGATTCCCGGCGCCTGTGCGCGCCTCGGCACACTGATGGCCGAGAGCGGCGCGAGCTTCAACGACCGGCGCGCCGGCGTGCAGATCGCGCTCGCCGCGGTGCCGAACGAGGTCGCGCGCGCGTTGGTCAACGACTCCGCGCGCGGCATCGTTGCGGCGCAGGAGCGCTGCCGCGACGCACGCAACGCGCTGGAGCGCGACGCCGCGGGAACGCCCGCCGCGCGTGCGGCGGCCGCGGTATCCGCCGAGCGTTACCTCGCCACGCTCGCGGCCCGCGGCGAAGTCGCCGCCTGCGCAGAACTCGCGGGCCGGTAGCGCACCTATCAAGAAGCGGCCGGCTCGGGGCCTGGCAGCCGGTCGTGGCCGCTGCGCGGCGGCTCCATGCGACCGGAGTCCTCGGCAGCCGCGGCGAGCGCCGCGGCTGCGGCGCCGGCCGTCTCGGGCGGCAGCGTCGCCGGCAGGTCGTCGTCGGCATCCTCGCCGAGGAAGCCGCCGCTCTGATGCGCCCACAGCCGCGCGTAGAGGCCCCCGTGCGCGAGGAGGCTCTTGTGGTCGCCTTCCTCGACGATGCGGCCGCGGTCGAGCACGACCAGCCGGTCCATCGCGGCGATCGTCGACAGCCGGTGCGCGATCGCGACCACCGTCTTGCCCTCCATCAGCCGGTACAGGCTCTGCTGGATCGCGGCCTCGACCTCGGAGTCGAGCGCGGAGGTGGCCTCGTCGAGCAGCAGGATCGGCGCGTCCTTGAGCATCACGCGGGCGATCGCGACGCGCTGCCGCTGGCCGCCGGAGAGCTTCACGCCCCGCTCGCCGACGTGCGCGTCGTACCCGCGCCGCCCCTTCGGGTCGACGAGCGTCTGCACGAACTCGTGCGCCTCGGCGCGGTGCGCCGCCGCGATCATCTCGGCATCGGTGGCGTCGGGTCGCCCATAGACGATGTTCTCGCGCACCGAGCGATGCAGCAGCGAGGTGTCCTGCGTCACCATGCCGATCGCCGCGCGCAGGCTGTCCTGCGTCGCCCGCGCGATGTCCTGGCCGTCGATGGTGATGCGACCGCCCTCGGTGTCGTAGAAGCGCAGCAGCAGGTTGACGATCGTCGACTTGCCCGCGCCCGAGCGCCCGACGAGGCCGATCTTCTCGCCCGGCCGGATCACGAGGTCGAGCCCGTCGATCACCGTGTTTTCGCCGCCGTAGGCGAAGCGCACGTTGTCGAAGCGGATCTCGCCGCGGGTGACCGTGAGCGGCACCGCATCGTGGTGGTCGACGACGCTGCGCGCCCTCGACAGCGTGGTGATGCCGTCCTGCACGGTGCCGATGTGCTCGAACAGCGCCGCCATCTCCCACATCACCCAGTGCGAGATGCCATTGAGGCGGATCGCCATCGCGGTCGCCGCCGCCACCGCGCCGATGCCCACCTGGCCCCGGGTCCACAGCAGCAGCGCGACGCCCGCGGTACTCGCGACGAGGGAGATCGAGAGGATGTGGTTGACGATCTCGAAGCCCGTGACGAGGCGCATCTGCCGGTGCACGGTGTCGAGGAACTCCTGCATCGCCGCGCGCGCGTAGCCCGCCTCGCGGCGCGCGTGCGAGAACAGCTTGACCGTCGCGATGTTGGTGTAGGCGTCGGTGATCCGCCCGGTCATCAGCGAACGTGCGTCGGCCTGCTCCTTGGCGACGCGCCCGAGTCGCGGCACGAAGAACGACAGCGACACCGCGTAGAGCGCGACCCACGCGAGAAAGGGGACGACCAGCCAGCCGTCGAAGCCGCCCAGCACCGAGAGCAGCGTGACGAAGTAGATCGTCACGAACACCAGCATCTCGGCGACGATCAGCCACACCTCGCGCCCGGCGAGCGCCGTCTGCATCACCTTGGTGGCGATGCGGCCGGCGAACTCGTCCTGGTAGAACGCCATGCTCTGGCCGAGCATCAGCCGGTGGAACTTCCAGCGCAGCAGCATCGGGAAATTGCCGAAGATCGCCTGCTGCTTGATCGTCGACTGCAGCACGACCAGGAGCACGCTGCCGGCGAGCACCGCGCCGAGGAAGAGCAGGCGCTCGCGCTCCCTCGCCCACAGCTCGGCGGGCGGGACCGTCGAGAGCCAGTCGACGATGCTGCCCATCATGCTGAACAGGTACGCCTCGAACGCACCGATGGCGGCGGTGAGGAGCGTGGTGGCGAGCAACCACGGGCGCACGCCTTGGGATGCCTCCCAGAGGAACGCGAAGAACGACCTCGGCGGTGTCGCGGGGGGCGCGTCCGGGTAGGGGTCGACCTGCCGTTCGAAGAAGCGGAACACGCCGGGACTCGCGGACGTCAGGCCGACTTGACCGTGGAGGGCGCGATCACGCAGCCGGCAATGCGCCAGGCGCCGTCGCGTTGTCGTTCCATCGTGTAGAGCGCGACCAGCACCGCGCCGTCGGGCATGACGAGGCGCAGGGGCTGGATCGTGCTGCCCTCGATCACCGCGCCGTCGAGCAACTCGACGTAGCGGGCGTCCATGAGCGCCTGGTAGCCGCTGCGGGCCATCCGCATGAACGCCTCGGCGCTGCCGTACTGCCGCCGCAATGCGGGGGTCGCGAAGGCGAACGCGCGCGCGCCATCGCCCGCGACGAGCGCCTCGCGCTGCGCGGTGACCACGCCGCGGATCCTGTCCCAATCGGCCGCGGGGTGGGTCGGGCGGGCGCTACCTTGCGCGAAGGCAAGCGTCGCAAGCAGCGCGAGGGCAAGCGCGACGAATGCACGGTGGATCGCGGGCGCGCTCATGTGCCGCGCCGTGAACTGCAGACGGGACACGCGGGATCGCGTGGCACGCGAACCTCGCGCCACTCCATGTGCAGCGCGTCGATGAGCAGCAGACGTCCGGCGAGCGAGCGCCCGACACCCGCGACGAGCTTCAGCGCCTCGGCGGCCTGCGTCGCGCCGACGATCCCGACGAGCGGCGCGAACACGCCCATCGTCGCGCAGCGTGTCTCCTCGAGCTCGTCGCCCTCCCCGAACAGGCAGTGGTAGCAGGGTGAGGTCGCGTCGCGCGTGTCGTACACCGCCAGCTGGCCGTCGAAGCGGATCGCGGCGCCGGAAACGAGGGGTTTGCCGGCGGCCACGCACGCGCGGTTGATCGCGTGTCGCGTCGCGAAGTTGTCGGTGCAGTCGAGCACGACGTCGGCGTCGGCCACGAGCTCGGCGAGCTCGGCGTCGCCGACGCGCTTCGCCACCTGCACGACGCGGATCCCGGGATTGATCGCCGCGATCCGGCGCGCGGCGGCCCGGACCTTCGGCGTGCCGACATCGTCCGTCGCGAACAGGATCTGGCGCTGCAGGTTGGTGAGATCGACCGTGTCGGCATCGACCAGCGTGATCGTACCGATGCCCGCGCTCGCGAGGAACTGCGCGGCGGGGTTGCCGAGCCCCCCGGTGCCGACGACCAGCGCGTGCGCGGCGGCGAAGCGCGCCTGCGCGTCCGGACCCAGCTCGTTCAGGAGCAGGTGGCGGCTGTAGCGGAGGAGCTGCAGGTCGTCCATGAGGGCAAGGCGCTGTGGGCCATTATCGCGCGCGCGGTGCGGCGACGACGCCGCCGCGCCCGGTTGCCGTGGTTTCGGCTGGTGGTCAGCGACCCGTCACCTGGATCGCGCGACGTGCCCGTGTCGACTGCGGCTTGGCGCGCACGTCCCGGGCGCCCGTGCAACGCGCCGCCAGCGCGCGTTCCGTCGCGGCGCTCGCAAGATCGGCGGCGACGACGTCGTCGATGAGCTCCTCGGCGATCGGCGTCAGCGTGCGCCCCTGCAGGCGCGTCACCGCGAACGCGACCTCGAGCCGCGGGTCGAAGACGGGCAGCAGGACGAGCTCGGCCTCGTCGAGCGCGCGAGCACTGACGGCGAGGGCCGAGATCAGCACGTGGTCGGTCGTCGACGCGATGCGCCGCATCATCTCGTGCGATTCGCAGCCGACTTCAGGCAGGTCTCGGTGG
>Ga0209391_10000386_pt1 | contig 20346 bp, 14 predicted proteins | sample PPLLak3March2015_FD_187246 | JGI IMG/M metagenome (GOLD analysis project Ga0209391, IMG submission 187246) | Freshwater sediment microbial communities from Prairie Pothole Lake near Jamestown, North Dakota, USA - PPLs Lake P7 Core (1) Depth... | ecosystem: Environmental > Aquatic > Freshwater >...
TGGCCGCACGCCGGTAGTCGCGCCTGTCCCGTCCGAGGAACACGTCCTTGAACTGGTTCATCCCCGCGTTGGTGAACAGCAGCGTGGGATCGTCTCCCGGCACGAGCGGCGAGCTCGCGACAACGCGGTGGCCATGCTGCTCGAAGAACCCGAGGAATGTGCGGCGCAGTTCGCTGGACGTCATCACGCTATTGTAGCAACTGACCGGGGATCGGGGGCTAGTGGCTGGGGGCGGGCGACGGTCAGAAGCAAGAAGCCAGAAGGGTCAACTGACGACTGTCAGAAGCCAGAAGGAAGGGCCGAGCGCATCGGTACAAGCTGTTCTTCTTGCTTCTGGATTCTTGCTTCTTGCTTCTATTCCTGCTGCGGTTCCGCTCTGTGTTGCCAGTAGGGCCGCAGGGCCGTGCGGATGAGGTCGGCCGGGAAACCGCGGCGCAGGAGCGCCGCGTACAACCGCCTGTAGGAGGCGGCGTCGGGAATCGACCGGCGGCCTCGAAGCTTCGACGCCACGACCTTGGCGACGACCTCGCGCTCGTCGGTCTCGGCCAGGACGGACTCGGTGGCGTCCTGCGCCTGTTCCTTCGAGAAGCCGAACCGTTCGAGCTCCCGGGCCACGCGGTGGCGGCCCCGGTGCCGGACGGCCACGAGGGTCCTCGCGGCGGCCAGCGAGGCACGCCGGTCGTCGAGGATGCCGGCTCGCGTCAGCCGCTCGACGATCCCCTGAATCACGTCCTCCGGGTACCCGCGCGCGCCGAGGCGCTCACGGAGGCGGGCACTCGACATCTCCCGGCCGGCGAGGATGCGGAGCGCCGCCCCGTGCGCCGCTTTCCGGACGTCTTCGGGGTCGGCCGGTATCGATGGCGGCGCGGGCCGCACGCGTCTCACTTCCGGGTGAAGCGCGTGACCTCGGGAGGAGGTTCGTTGCCGCCGGTCACGCCGCGCGCCATCTGCTCCTGCGCCTCGTCGGAGGCCGTGGCGATGCCCTGCACCTTCAGCTTGAACTCGTCGATGTTGGTCGACCACCGGAGCGCCTCGTCGTAGGTGACGAGGTTCTTCCGCAGCAGCCCGAGGAGCGACTGGTCGAACGTCTGCATCCCATACTGGGACGTCCCGGCGGCGATGGCCGTCTGGATGAGGTGGGTCTTCTCCTTGTCGACGATGCAGTCGCGGATGAACGGGGTGGTGACCAGCACTTCGACGGCCGGGCAGCGGCCCTGGCCGTCCGCCCGCGGAACGAGGCGCTGCGAAATGACCGCCCGCAGCACCGACGCCAGCTGGAGGCGGATCTGCTTCTGCTGATGCGGCGGGAAGACGGCGATGATGCGGTTGATGGTCTCGGTGGCGTCCAGCGTATGGAGCGTCGAGAACACCAGGTGCCCCGTCTCGGCCGCGAGCAGGGCGGTTTCGACCGTTTCGAAGTCGCGCATCTCGCCGACCAGGATCACGTCGGGGTCCTGGCGCAGGGCGGCGCGCATCGCGTGGGCGAACGAACGGGTGTCGGTCGCCACCTCGCGCTGGTTGATGATCGACTTGTGGTCCTTGTGCAGGAACTCGATGGGGTCTTCGATGGTGAGCACGTGGACGCACCGCGTGCGGTTGATGCGATCCACCATCCCGGCGAGCGTCGTGCTCTTGCCGCTGCCCGTCGTGCCGGTGACCAGGACGAGGCCGCGTTCCTCGTCGGCGATCTTCGAGATGACCGCCGGCAGGCTCAGCTCCTCGACGGTGCGGATCTGCACGGGGATGACGCGGAGCACGAGCCCGACGGTGTTCCGCTGCTGGAACACGCTGCAGCGGAAGCGCCCGAGGCCCGCGACGCTATAGGCCAGGTCCACCTCGGGCGATTTCTTGAACCGCTCCCGCATCCCCGCGGGCACCACCGCCGCCGCCATGGCGATGGTGTCGTCCGGAGACAGTTTCTTGGCTCCCGGGACCGGGACCAGGCCGCCCGCCACGCGCATCATCGGCGCGGAGCCGGCCTTCAGGTGCAGGTCCGACGCCCCATTCTCGACGGCCGTCGTCAGCAAGTCGTTGATATGCATGGGCTAGCTCTTCGCAGCCGCGGCAACGGCCGCCGGGCCCGCCGCGTCCTCGTAGACGTAGGTGAGCCAGTTGTGGGTGTCGGGCGCCGCGCCCTGGATGATGTCGAAAAACGCCCGCTGGATGGCGGCGGTGATCGGGCCGCGCGCCCCGTTCCCGATGACAATCCTGTCGACTGACCGGATCGGCGTGATTTCCACGGCGGTCCCGGCGAAGAAGAGCTCGTCGGCGATGTACAGGATTTCGCGGGGCAGCATCTCCTCGTGGACGCGATAGCCGAGCTCCCGCGCGAGCGTGATGACCGAGTGGCGCGTGATGCCCGGGAGGATCGCGGCGGCCATCGGCGGCGTGTACAGCTCGCCGTTGCGGACGATGAAGATGTTCTGGCCCGACCCCTCGCTGACGAAGCCGAAGCTGTCGAGGGCGATCCCCTCGGCGTAGCCGTCGACGATCGCTTCCATCTTGATGAGCTGGGCGTTCGCGTAGTTGGCGCTCGTCTTGGCGAGCGACGGGAACGAATCGGGCACCATCCGCGACCACGAGCTCACCTTGACGTCGACGCCGTTCTCGAGGGCGTCTGCGCCCAGGTAGGTGCCCCACTCCCAGAGCATGATCGCCGTGTCGATGGGGCAGGGGAACGGGTTGACGCCCAGAGCCGCGTACCCCCGGTACACGAGCGGCCGGATATAGCAGGCCTGCATCGTGTTGGCCCGGATCGTCTCGAGGACCGCCGCTTCGAGCTGGGCCTGGGTGTAGGGCGGGTCCATGCGGTAAATCTTCGCCGAGTCCATGAGCCGCCGCATGTGGGCGTCGAGCCGGAAGCAGGCGGAGCCCTTCGGCGTGCTGTAGCAGCGCGCCCCCTCGAACACGGCGCTTCCGTAGTGAATGACGTGCGACGCGATATGAATCCTGGCGTCGGCCCACTCCACCAGTTGACCGTTGATCCACACCTTCCCGGTTCCCGAGAACGCCATCATCAGCTCCTTGGAGTGCGTATTCTACTGCTCCTTCGTGCAGAACGGACAGCGGTCCGTCCGGCGGGCAGGCAGGGGCTTGTTACAGTTCCAGCAGAAATGGGGCTGGGGGCTTTCGCGCGGCTTCGACCCAGGGGTCTGGGCCGGCGCCAGAGCCCGCTCCTGCGCCGGCGTCGGGGCCGGACGCTCCGTGGCCCGCCTCGGGACCGTGCGGTCGGCCGCCAGCAGATCCTCCAGCACGTCGGCGGCCCGCTGGTACCGCTCGGTCATGTCGGGCGCCATCGCCTTGAGGATGATGTCGTTGACGCGCTGGGGGATCCGGCCGTTCCGCAGGCGCGGCGGGGACACGAGTTCGCCGCGCATCAGCCGCTCGATGTCGGCCGGCGCCGGCGTCTGGTACGGCAGCGTGCCCGTCATCATCTGGTACATCGTGACGCCGAGCGAGTAGATGTCCGACGCGAACGTCGCCTTGCCGTGAAACTGCTCCGGCGCCATGTACGGGGGGCTGCCGATGACCGTGGTCCCGACGGCCGCCAGCTCGAGGAAGCGCGACGTGCCGAAGTCCGCGACCTTCACCAGGCCGTTGTCGGCAATCATGATGTTCGCCGGGCGCAGGTCGCGGTGCAGCACGTTCTGGCGGTGGGCGTGGTCGACGGCGTTGCAGATCTGGCACGTGAAGTCGAGGGCCCGCGTCATCTCGAGGGCGCCCTCCCTGCCGATGATGTTCTCCAGGGTTTCGCCCGCCACGTACTCCATGACGATGAAGAAGACGCTGTCCTGCTTCTCGGCCGTGAGCACGGTGACGATGTTCGGATGGTTCAGGCTGGCGAGGAGGCGGGGTTCTCGCAGCAGTTCGCCGAAGTTCGTGCTCTGCCGGTGGGGCACCTTGAGCGCGACTTTCTTGTCGATCCAGGTGTCCTCGGCAAGATAGACCGTTCCGAAGCCGCCGCTGCCCAGGGCCGATAGGATCTTGTACTTGCCGATGGTCTGACCGCGGAAGAACATACGGGCCTGCGGTGGAGTATAGCTCGCCTTGTCTATAATTACCGCATGGTGCCGCGCCTCTACGTGCCGTCGCTCGCTGCGCGCAGCCGCACGGTCACGCTGCCCGAAGACGAGGCCGTGCACCTCCGGCGCGTCCTCCGCGTGAAGGCCGGACAAGAGGTCCGGCTCTTCGACGGACGCGGCGGCGAGGTCGACGCCAGGGTGATCTCGGCGGACCGGGCCGGCGTCGTGGTCGAAATCGGAGAGCCCGTCGTCTCCGCCCTCGAGTGGCCCGTTCGGGTGACCCTCGCCCAGGCCGTCCTCAAGGGCGACAAGATCGACGAGGTGATTCGCGATGCGGTGATGATGGGCGTGGCGGCGATTCAGCCGCTGCTGACGGCCAGGACAGAGGTCCCGGAAGCGGCGTTCAGCCGCGGGCGCCGCGTCGAGCGCTGGCAGCGCATCGCGGTGGCCTCCGCGAAGCAGTGCGGGCGGGCGGTCGTGCCCCTCGTCCTCGCGCCGTGTTCGCTGCAGGCGTGCCTGGGCGCCGGGCTGCAGGGCGCCGCGCTCATGCTGGTTGAGCCTGCTGCCGCGATCCCCGGGGAGGGTTCCTGGCCGCAGGCCGACATCCCCTCGTCCGCCACGCTGCTGGTCGGCCCGGAGGGCGGATGGGCGGAGGATGAAGTGGCCCTGGCGCTCGAGGCCGGCTGCCTCGCCCTGACGCTGGGCCCCCGCACCCTGCGCGCGGACGCGGCGGCGATCGTGGCGTTGAGCGTGCTGCAGTACGTGTGGGGGGAGGGGCTGGGAATCAGGGGCTAGGGACTTGGCGCTAGGCGCTGGTCTTGTCTTCTGGCTTCTGACAATCGAAGCGGGCCCTTCTGGCTTCTTGCTTCTGTCTTCCTACTGGCTTCTGATCAACTTCCCGCCCGCAGCAGCGCACAGCACCAGCCTTCCTCTTCGGCGTACCATTCCATCGAAAAGCTGGCGGTGAACGCGCGGTAGACCGCCTCGCGTTCCTCGGAAGTGATGCCGCTGAGGATCAGCGCCCCTCCCGGAGCCACCGTGCGCGCGAGCGCCGAGGCACCCGCCTCGAGCATGCCGCCCGTCAGATTGGCGACGACGACATCGGCCTCGAGACGCCGCTCCTCACGGAAGTCGGCCAGGCGGAACTCAATCGCCGGAGGGCTGCCGTTCAGCGCCGCATTGCCCCGCGCGTTGTCCAGCGCATCGCAATCGACGTCGATCGCCACGACGCTCGCCGCTCCGAGGAGGGCCGCGGAGAGCGCCAGCACGCCCGACCCGGTGCCGACGTCCAGGACGCGGCATCTCCGCAGGTCGAGCCGCTGGAGCGCCTCCAGACAGAGCCGCGTCGTCGCATGGTGGCCGCTTCCGAAACCCATCGCCGGCTCGATGACCACCGTCGTCAAGGCGGGGTCGCCGGCCGGAGACTCGGTGTCCCACGGCGGGGCCACCGCGATGCGCCCGACGCGGACGGCCAGCAGGGAGGCCTGGCTCCTGCGGGCCCAGTCCTCGTCCTCGACGTCCAGGGGCCGGAGTCCGAGCGCGCCCGGTCCGTTGGTGGCGTGGAGGAGGGCGAGGGCCGCCGCCCGTCCGGCCTCGCTCCTGAAGAAGACCTGCCACGTCTCGCCGGGCTGTTCGGAAATGGCGACGATATCCAGGCCGTCCAGATCCGCCATGACGCGGTCCTGCAGCGTCAGCGCGCCGGGTTCGCCGGCGGCACCGGGCCCGGGGAAGACGATCTCGACGGCGGGCCAGGCGCCCATCAGCTGAAGAGGTCTTTCACGCGGTCGAACACGCCCCGCTCCCCGCCGCCTTCGTCGCGCGGGCGCGCGCCGGTCTTCTCGGGGGGCAGCACCTTGGCCAGCTGTTCCAGGGCTGCGCGCTGCTCCCTGGTCAGCTTCTTCGGCGTGCGGGGCTGCACCATCACGTGGAGGTCGCCCCGCCCGCGGCCGCTGACGCTGGGCATGCCTTTGCCGCGCAGCCGGAACACGGTCCCGGCGGCCGTGCCCTCCGGGATGCGGAGGTCGTCCTCGTCGTCGAGCGTCGGGACGCGGATGTCACCGCCGAGCACCAGCGTGGGGAAGTTGACGTCGACCTCGCAGAAGAGGTCGTCGGCCTCGCGGCGGAAGCACTCGTGCTCCTGCACCTGCACGACCACGTAGAGGTCTCCAGGCGGGCCGCCGAGCGCGCCGACCTCGCCTTCGCCCGAGAGGCGCAGCCGCTGGCCGCTGGCGATGCCGGCCGGCACTTTGACGGTCAGCTTGCGCTCGCGTGTCACGTGCCCCGTGCCGCGGCAGGTCGTGCACGGGTCCTGGATGACGTGGCCGGACCCGCCGCACTGGCCGCAGGTGCGCGCGACCACGAAGAACCCCTGCTGATAGCGAAGCTGACCGCGGCCCTGGCACTGGGGGCAGCGGGAGGGCTTCGTGCCCGGCGCGGCTCCGCTGCCGTTGCAGCTGCCGCAGGGCTCGAGCCTCGGGATCTGGATCGTCGTGTCGATGCCGCGCGCGGACTCCAGGAAAGTGACTTCCAGGTCGTACCGCAGGTCCGAACCCCGCTGGGGCCCGCCGCGCCGCCGGCCGCCGCCGAAGATGTCGCCGAAGCCGAACATGTCGCCGAGGCCGCCGAGGATGTCCTCGAACCCGGCGAAGACCGTGGGATCGAATCCGCCTGCCGCCCCGCCCACACCCTGGTGCCCGTACCGGTCGTAGGCCGCTCGATTCTGGGCGTCGGCCAGGACGGAGTACGCCTCGGCCGCCTCCTTGAACTTCTCCTCGGCGTCCTTGCTCCCGTGGTTGCGGTCGGGATGGTACTTGAGCGCCAGCTTGCGGTACGCGCTCTTGACCTCCGCGTCGGCTGCCGTCCGATCGACGCCGAGCACCTCGTAGTAGTCTCGCTTGCTCACGCGCGTGCGACCTTGACCATCGCCGGCCGGAGCAGGCGCTCGCCGATCATGTAGCCCCGCCGCAGCTGCTCGGTGACCTCGCCGTCGCGGCGGTCCCCGGCAGGCTCGGTCGTCACGGCCTGGTGAAGAGTCGGATCGAAGTCCGCGCCTGTCGCCTCGATTGGCGTGACACCGCGGCGGCCGAGCAGATCGAGCAGGCGCCGGTGAATGAGCTCGACGCCCTGCCGGTACGCCTCCACGCTGCCGCCGGCCGCGTCCGGGCCGAGCGCGCGCTCGAAGTCGTCGGCGACGGCGACCAGATCGATCAGCAGCGCCTCCACGGTGCGATCGGCAAGCTCGCGCCGCTCGCGTTCGGTGCGCTTGCGGTAGTTGTCGAATTCCGCCGCGGTCCGCAGGAGGCGATCGTGGCACTTCGCCAGTTCGTCCCTGAGGGCCTCGAGATCCGCGTCGCCCCCCTCGGAAGCGGGCTTGCCGGTTGACGCGTCCTGCGGCGGGCCGCCTGGCCCGGGTTTGGCCGCAGCGCCTCCGGGCTGCTGTTCGAGTGCTTCGTCAGTCATGTGTGGTTGCGTGTTGCGGGCAATCACGAATCGGCCGGACGCGGCGTCCGGACCCCGTGGCTCAGGAGCCGGGATACGCTCACGGCCACGTGATCTACCATCGGGATGGCCCGGGAGTACTGCATCCGCAGGGGTCCGATCAAGCCGACCGTGCCCGCGAAATCCCCGTCCGCGCAGGTGGATGCCACCAGGCTGAACTCGCGGAGCTCAGGGTCCGGATGCTCGTTGCCGATGACGACCGTCAGGCCGGGCCCGTCGATGTACTCGGTGAGCAGGTGCACGAGGCGGTGCTTCTCCTCGATCATGCGCACGAGGGCGCCGAGCGCGGCCAGCGTGATGCCGCTGTGGGCCGCCGACACTTCGTCCACCAGCGACGAGGTCCCCTCGACAAAAAGCGGCCGCGAGGTGCCGACGCCGTCGAAACTCGTGCGGGCCAGCCGGAGCGCCCGTGCCAGGACCCGGTCGTAGAGGACGCGTTCGTGGGAGAGCCGCTCGAGAATCGTGCGGCGCACCTCGGCCAGCGGCAGGCCGGAGAACTCCGTGTTGAGGTAGTTCGCGGCCTGTTCGAGCTCGCGCCCGTCGACTCCGGCGTCGAGGTCCACCACCTTGTGCGTGACCTGCGACGTCCGGGCGACGACAATGACGAGGACGCGCCCGGCGCCGAGGGGGACGAACTCGATGCGGTGGAACGCCGCCGTGGCCGACTCCGGCATCAGGGCGAACGCGACCGCGTGCGTCGCCTGGGCCAGCATGTGCGGGACCGTCGACAGCACCGTCTCGGCGTCGGCGTCGGGCAGGTTCGCGATCTGCTCGAGGACCTGCGCCTCTGCCAGGGCGGCCGGACGGGAGGTGCGGGGGCGCATGAGCAGCCGGTCGACGTACGACCGATAACCCAGGTCGGTCGGCACCCGGCCCGCCGAGGTGTGCGGCTGGCGCAGGTACCCGAGTTCCTCGAGCATCACGAGGATGTTCCGGATGGTGGCGGACGAGAGGGCGAAGCCTCCCCGCCGCACCAGCGCCTGGGAGGCCACGGGCTCGCCGGTTTCGATGTGCTCGCGTACGAGGGTCGCCAGGACCTTCCTCGTGCGCGCGCTCAGGATTGGCAGATCGGTGGCCATAATGTGTTCGCGGGGCATCACATCCCCGCCCCTCATTATACCAACTCAGATGCCGGCCCTGGCCAGCAGCGCGGTGGCCTCGGCCCGGGCGCCGGCGGCGGCCTCCTGCGGGTCGAGGTAGACCGGGTGGAAGTCCCGCACGAGCACCTGTCCGTCGACCACGGTATGGCGGACATCGGAGCCCCTGGCAGCGTAGACCAGCGTCGAGTACGGATCGCGGCCCGGGGCGAGGTGGGGCCGATCGAGGCCGACGACGATGAGGTCAGCCCGCTTGCCCGGCACGACCGAACCAACCTGTGTTTCCATGCCCAGGGCGCGCGCGCCTTCCCGCGTGGCCATCCAGACTGCGTCCCTGGCGGGCAGCGTGCCCGGCCCGAGCCGGACCGCCTGCAGCACGGCCGCGAGGCGCATCTCCTCGAACATGTCGAGGCGGTTGTTGCAGGCCGCGCCGTCGGCGCCGAGCGACACGGAGATGCCCCGCCTGCGCAGTTCCGCGACGGGTGCCAGGCCGCTGCCGAGCTTCAGGTTCGACCCCGGGCAATGGAGCACCTTCACACGCCGCGAGGCGAGGATCTCCTGTTCGTGCTCGTTCACCCAGACGCAGTGCGCCACGCACAGGCGCTCGGAGGCCAGGCCGATCGCCTCGAAATACTCGATGTTGCGCTTCCCGGTCTGGCGTTCGACGATGGCGATTTCCGCCTGCTGCTCGGAGGCGTGCGTGTGCACCAGCACGCCCTGCTCCGCGGAGAGCGACCCCACTTCCTCGAGCAGCCCCTGCGAACACGACACGGCGAACCGCGGCGCGAACGCCGCGCGGATCCGTCCTCCGGCGGCGCCGTCCCATCTCCGGTGGAGCGCCAGGCTCTCGTCGATGGCCGTGCGCGCGGGCTGGAGCAGTCGGCCGGGCGCGGCCGCGTCGGCGTCCATCAGGCACTTGCCGATGATGGCCCGGAGCCCCGTGGCGGCGACTTCCTCGAACACCGCATCCGAATCGTGCACCGTCTCCATCGTCAGCACGCACGTCGTGCCGCTCGAGAGCAGCTCGCAGGCCGCCAGGCGCGCCGACGCCCGGAGCGAGGCCGGGGTGTGCGCGGCCTCCATCGGCCAGATGCGGGTGCGGAGCCAGTCGATGAGCGCGAGATCGTCGGCGAGCCCCCGGAACAGCGTCTGGCACAGGTGGATGTGGGTCTGGATGAACCCCGGCAGGACCAGGGCGCCTGAGGCGTCGAGGACCGAATCGTGGTGCGACGCGCCGACGCGGCCGACGGCCTCGATCCGGCCGTCCCGGATCGAGACGTCGCCTTCGACGATGTCGAGGCCGTCGTTCATCGTGAGGATGGTGCCGCCGCGGAGGAGGAGGGACGCCATGCCTCGATTCTACCGCCGGTCCCGCATGGCTGCCGGGGTGGAGCCGGATTCCGCGATCGCGGCGCGCCTCACGGCGATGAGCTCCGCGACGATGCTGACGGCGATTTCTTCGGGGGTGATGGCGCCGATGTGCAGGCCGACGGGCGCTCGAACCCGGCCGAGCCACTCGGCGGCGGCGCCTTCGCCGGCCAGCGCGTCGAAGATGCGCGCCACCTTGGCCCGGCTGCCAATCATGCCGACGTACCGGAGCGGCCGGCCGGCCAGCGCGCGCATGGCCGAGAGGTCGTGGGTGTGCCCGCGCGTCACCACCAGGACGAAGGTGGCGGGAGGCAGGTCGGCGCCGGCGAGGAACCCGGCGATCTCGGCCACCGTGATTTCCGCGGCGGACGGGAACCGGTCCTGGTTCGCGAACGTCTCCCGGTCGTCGAGCACATGGACGCGGAAGCCGACATCGGCAGCCATCTTCGCCACGTGCTGGCTCACGTGGCCGGCCCCGACGACGAGCAGGCGAGGCGACGGATCCAGCGGCTCGATGAAGACGTCCATCCGACCCCCACAAATCAGCCCGTTCTCTCCGGCGAGCGCATCGGTCAGGTCGTAGCGCGCGACGCCGGCGCGCCGGCTCCTGATGCTCTCCCGGGCTTTGCCGGCCGCGTCGTTCTCGTAGCATCCGCCGCCAATTGTGCCCATGATGCGGCCGTCGGCGTACACCAGCATCCGGGCGCCGACGCGCTGTGGCGTCGACCCCTGGGTGGAGACGATCGTGACCAGCGCCGCCTCTTCGCCCCGTTCGAGGGCTCGGAGCACAGCAGCGAAGACGGTTTCATGCACGAGGGGATTATAGCGAGAAGGGAGAAATAGTAGTCAGTAGCCAGTAGACAGTAGCCAGTAGAAAGGCACCCCAACGCACCACGGCGCTTCTGCGGTTGCAGCGAATCGGCGTGACCAGCATTCCTACTGAATACTGGCTACTGACTACTGGCTACTGATTGCCGACTACTGACGCGCAGCGTCAGGCCGCCTCAGAACCTGTGCAACTCGCACACCTCGGTTGGCTCGGTTCCCGCGATGAAGGCCTCTCTGAGGACTCGCGGGCAGCCCGGCTGCGCGAGTTTGCCGGTGTCGCGATCGATGGTGACGAACACGATCCCGGTCGGCGGCGCGAAGGCCGTGTTCGGCCGGCCCGAGAGGGCGGCCATCATGAAGCGGGTCCAGATGGGGAGGGCGGCCTGGGATCCGCTGAGGGTGACCGGCCGGTTGTCGTCGAATCCGACCCACACGGCCGTGAGCAACTCGGGCGTGAAGCCGACGAACCAGGCATCGCGAAGGTCGTTGGTCGTGCCGGTCTTGCCCGCCGCGTCGTGGCTGAAGCCCATCCCGCGGGCCGCGGCCGCCGTGCCTTCGTTGACCACGCTTCGCAGCATGCTGGCGACGAGGAACGTCGTGTCCGGGCGGGCGATCCTCGCGGGGGCCGCTGCCGTCAGCGGCAGCTCGACGCCGCCGCTCTCGAGCCTCGCGATGGCTCGCAGCGGTCGCAGCTCACCCCCGTTGGGAAAGATCGTGTACGCCGAGGCGACTTCCATCGGCGTCGCTTCGAAGACGCCGAGCGCGATGGACGGATACGGCTTCGGCACCATGCTCGATCCGAATCGCTTCCAGAGGTCGGCGACCCTGCCGAAGCCGGCCAGCTCCGCCACGCGCACCGTGGCGACGTTGCGCGACTGCGCCAGCGCGCGGCGCAGCGTGATGATGCCGTCGTACTCGTCCTCGTAGTTCCGCGGTGTCCAGCCCTGGTTCTCGAAGTCGAACATCGACTGCTCGTCGTTGACGAGGGTGGCCGGCGTGATGTCGGTCAGGCCGTCATCGGCAGCCGACTCGAATGCGGCCAGGTAGACGAACGGCTTGAACACCGAGCCGGGCTGGCGCCGGGCGTTCAGCGGCCGGTTGAACTGGGACTGGCCGTAGGAGCGTCCGCCGATGTAGGCGAGGATGTCGCCGGTCCGCGGATCGAGGGCGACGAGCGCAATCTGGGCCCGGCCTTCCACCTTCTTGCGCGCGAGCTGGGCATCGATCGCGGCGGCGCCGTTCTGGACGGCCTCCTGCGCGATCCGCTGCAGGCCGGCGTCGAGCGTGGTCGAAATGTCGACCGAGCGGGTCCCGGTGAGCAGGTCGGGGTACTGATCGGCCAGCTGCTGGCCGACGAGGTCGACGAAGTAGGCCGCCTCGGTTTCCATGGCCCTGGCCACGGTGTGCATCGGTTCCCGCCCCGCCCGCTCGGCGGCCGCCTGGCTGACGTAGCCGGCGTCGGCCATGGCCTGCAGGACGACGTTCCGGCGGTCGCGGGAGCCGGTCGGCGACGAGAAGGGTGAGTGGCGGCCCGGCGCCTGGATGACGCCCGCGATGGTCGCCGCCTCGGCAAGCGAGACGTTGGTGACGTCCTTGCCGAAGAACACGCGTGAGGCTTCCGCCACGCCGTGGATGGCGTACGAGCCGCGCTGGCCGAGATACACGTCGTTGAGGTACAGCTCGAGGATATCGTCCTTCGTGGCGCGCGTCTCGAGGACCACCGAGAGGAACTGTTCCTGAAGCTTGCGCCGGTACGATTTTTCCGGCGTGAGGAAGAAGTTCTTCACGAGCTGCTGCGTGAGCGTGCTCCCGCCCACGAGATAGGGCCGGTCGCCCCTGATGTTGGTGACGATGGCGCCGACGATGCGGATGGGGTCGATGCCGGGGTGATCGTAGAAGCGGCGGTCTTCGATGGCGAGCACCGACTGGACCATCTGCTTCGGAATCAGCGACAGCGACACGCGGCGCCGCTTCTCGCGGCTCGTCGTGATCAGCGTCGTCAGCAGCGGCCTGTCGAGCTCCACCCGATCGAGGGCGTCGCCGCCGTCGACCTCGATCCGGGAGACCGCGAGCGTGGGGACCGGCTTTCCGTCGGGCCCGATCGGCGCCGGCACCCCCCGCGCCTGCGGCGCGATCTGGACGAGGAGCCGTTGCCCGGCGAACTCGCCGCCCCGGGCGATGAGCGTGACCGCGTCGTCGCCGCGGGAGAACTCGCCGGGCTGGCCGGGCGTTTCCCGCTCCGCGTACCCGAGGTCGTCGAGGCGGTCGGCCAGCTGCTGCGCCGAGAGCCACTGGCCGCGGCGGATCTCGAAGGGGCGCGCGAGCACCCGGGGCAGCGCGCGCACCCGCTCGCCCTGCAGCCTTGCGTCGACAATGCGCGCGAAGGTGACGTAGTAGTACGAGGTCACCGAGATGGCTGCGAGCAGCGGCAGGGCGATCAGCAGGAGCAGCGCCAGGCGGCGGCGCCGGACGCGTCGAGGCCGTGGCGGGCGTGGCGTGGTCGGATCGGCTGACACGGCGGGTTCCCGCGGCGCTACACCGTGACGACCCAGTGGGCGCCCGCGTCGACCGGCAGGTCGCCGACCAGGTGGTCGACGAGGCCGGGCCCGTACCGGTTGAGGAACGACACGAAGCCGATGGTGCGTTCCTGCGGGTGCCCGCCCGGAAACGCCTGGGCCCGGGTGCGCGTGAACTGCCGGCGCAGCGTCTCGTCGCGACGCTTCGCCGCGTGGATGATCTTCGCGTGCAGCCCCTGCAGTTCGTGGCTGATCCGTCCGGCTGCCGAGCGCGCAGCGCCCTCGAGCGTCGCGTCAATCGCCGGCACCGCTTTCACCAGGGCCTGCATCGGGCCGTCCAGCGCCGCGACGGCCGCCTGGTAGGCGTGATCGACCTCGCCCGGCAGCGCCGCTTCGAGCAGGTGATTCAGCACGCTCTCGTCCTGGGCGTGCAGGGCCTCGAGGGCCACGCCGTGCTTGCCGAGGAACCGGACGCCTGCCGAGTCGAGCAGCGTCGCCGAGACGCGGGGCACCATCAGCGGCATCGGCACGCCGAAGTGGGCGTACACCGGCTTGAGCTGACCGAGATACGCCAGTTCGTTCGGGCCGGCCACGTAGGCGACGGTCGCAAACAGCGTGTCCTGCACGATCGGACGCAGCAGGACGTTCGGGCTGAATCCGGCGGGGTTCGACCGGACCTCAGATAGCAGGTCCTGCGGCGTCCACGCCCGGCCGCCGGCGCGGAACGCCCCGTCGGCGAACCGGACCGGGTGCCTGCCGCCATCGAGGGAGAACAGCGAGAGCCCGTCGGCGTGCGCGCTGACCTGGGCGTGATAGCCGAGACGCACCAGTTGGGCACCCGCCTCCATGGCGAGTTCCGCCGTGCGGCCGGGAAACTGGACCTCGCGGGCGAACACGTCGCCCACGAGGATCTTCGCGGCCGGGTCCGCCGCGTCGTAGACGACGAGGCCGAACTCTCCGAGGGTGAACTCGAGCAGCCTCCCGAACGCCTCGCTCGTGCTCAGGCCGGGTTTGTAGGACGAGCGGAGCCGGGTCATCAGCGAGGCGGTGAACTCGGTGGGCGGCATCACGTCGGCCAGTTCGTCCAGCACCGCGGAGACGCCCCCATCGAGCGGCAGTCGGCCGACGGGCAGGCTGCCCGCGCCGGCCGGAGCAGGCAGGCGGACCGTTCGCGGCTGGACGTCGGCGTCGAGGACCGCGCACGACGAGACCTCGTCCCAGTCGTGGTCCTCGGCGTCGATCCAGAACACCGCGATGGCCGGCACACGGTGCTCCTGCCTCACGCGCGCCGCGAGCCGGAGTGCCGTGATGGCTTTCAGCAGCGTATAGAGGGGCCCGCCGAACGCGCCGGCCTGCTGGCCGGTCACCACCGCGACCGTGCCATCCTGGCGCAGACGCTCGAGGGCCGCCCGGGCCTCCGGCGGCGCGCCGCGCCGCTGCTGCTGGGCCGAGATCACGTCGGCGACCTGGTTGCGCAGGCGCGGGTGCCCCTGCGCCCGTTCGATCGCCGCCAGCCACTCGCCGGCCCGTGCCGGGTTGCCCGCGTAGAAGGGCGCGAGCGGCTCGAAATCGTGCGCGTAATCGGCGGCAAGGCGGCGGATCCCCGGGTAGCGCCGGATGTCGACGGCGATCCGGCTCGCGCCGGCTCCCTGGGCTGAAGGCTGTTGCTGCACCGGAACGGTACTGTGATTGATGCCTGCCGGCGGTGTCAAGAGACGCGGCGCGCGCCCGCGGCCGCCGGCCTTCGCAATTGATGCGACGGGAGTTCCATGTTAGCATCGGCGCCGGACTCACGTGCGGAATTGACGCCAGGCACCTCTTACTCTCCGCCTCCGGCTTTCGGTCGGTTCAAACTCCTGCACCAGATCGGGGCGGGCGTGCTGGGACCGGTGTTTCGTACGCACGACCCCGAACACGAGCACCTGGTCGCCGTCAAGGCGTTCACCCTCGATCTGACGCCCGAGCAGGCGTCGGTCCTCGCCGCCGAATTCTCGCGGCTCGCCGGCCTGGAGTTCGACAGCCCATGCGTCGCCGGCCCTGTGGCCGCGGGCGTCGAGGACTTCGTCCCCTATGCCGCCGCGCCGTATGTGTCGGGTGAGTCGCTCGACGCGGCCATCAGGCAGTATGGGCCGGCCCCGGCTGGCGATGCGATCCGGCTCATCGGGCACGTGGCCGAGGCCCTCGACTCGGCGGCCCGTCTCGGCGTGTTCCATGGGTCCCTGCATCCGCGCGACATCATCGTGACGCCGGGTGAGACCCATGTGACAGGCTTCGGCGTCGCACAGGCGCTCGGGCGCGTCGGGCTGCACGGGCCGATCCGCCGGCCGTACGTGGCGCCGGAGCGCGAGAGCGGGGAGGCGTGGGGCGCAGCCGCGGACATTTACTCGCTGGCCGCGATCGCTTACGAAGTGCTCACCGGTCGGCGTGCGCTGCCCGGCACCGATCAGCCTCTGCCGGCGCTGAACGACATTCGCGTCCATGATGGGGCGGCGCTGCGGGAGGCGCTCGAATCCGCCCTCGATCCCGACCCGGGGCGGCGGCCGGGACGCGCGGGGGACTTCGCGGCGGCGTTCGCCGCGGCGTTGTCCGATGGGGCGGCTGCGGGCGCGGCCGGTGATCGGGTCGTCGAGAGGCGCCCCAGAAAGCCGCGCACCAGGGCGCCGAAACTGCCGGGGCTGGACGAGCCGCTGCGATCGCCCGAGCGCGCCGTCAGCGAGCGGCCGATGCCGTCGGTCGCCGAACCCGGACCTGTGGCCCAGGCAGGAGACGCCATCCGTTACGTGCCTGTCACCGATCCCGCCGACGCCGGCGAAGCCGCACCGGAGCCGGAGGCGCTCCCGGCGGCACCGCCCGACGTACCGCCCGATCTTGCTGCCGAGCCCGCGTCCGATGCCGCCCCCGCCGTCGTCGTTTCGACGCCGTTCGTGCCGTTCGAACCCGGGATGCTGGCCGGGCGGACGCCCGACCTGCGGCAGGGCGACGACGGGCTGCCCCGCGCGGATGCGGCCGGCGAAACAGTGGATGCCGACTTGGCGGCCGCCCTCGACCGCCTGGCGCCAGGCCCCGGCTCGGACCCGACGCCGGCAGTCCTCGGCCTCGACATTTTCGGGCCCGGGCCCGCCGCCGGGTCGGGTCGCGACGAGAGTATCGCGGCCGACGCTCGCGTCGAGCCGGCCGCGGATACGGAACTGGCGTACCGTGTGAGGCGTCGCCCGCCCTTGCAGGCTTCCGGTCTGGATGCGGTCGAGAAGCCGGCGCAAGTCAGCGAGAGTGACGACTTCGCTCTCGACTTCATGGCGCTCGAGACGTCGATGGCGCCGCCCGACGCGGCGGGCGCGGCGACGCCCGTGCCGGAGCGGAAGGATGACGCGGCGTCCGAGGAGCCGCTGCGACCGTTTGTGCGGGGCCGAAGCGCCGAGCGGCGCCGCACGCCGTCCCGCTACGGGCGCGGCGATGGGCCGCCGCCCTCACCGGCCGGACCTGGAGGTCCTGAGCCGGAGATCCCTCGAGCCTTCGAGCCCGACAGGCCGACGTTCGGCGCGCGGCCGGTCTCTGACTTCGAGTTGATGGCGCGCGCCGACGCGAGCCGGCCTCTGGTTGTTCCGGTGGTGGCCGGCGTCGTCGCGGGACTCATCATCGGCCTGGCCGGGGGGTACTGGCTCGGGTCGAGAAACGCGCCTCCAGCGAGCGCGCCCGCAGCGCAGGCCGTGGTCCCGGCCAGGCCCGCTCCGGAGGCTTCGGGGCCCGCGGCCGTGCCTCCCGCTGCGTCGGCTGCCGGCGAGAGAGCGGCGCTTCCGGTCGAGGCCGCGCCCTCGGCTGCTTCGCCTCGGCCATCCGCACCGGCCCCCGCGGCGCCGCCGGCTCCGGCTGCCCGCGGGAGCCTCCAGATCACCGCCTCGCCGCAGGCGAACATCTATCTGGACGGCGAGAGCCGCGGCATGACGCCGAGGAACCTCAACCAGGTGCCGCTGGGCTCCCACACGCTCCGGGTGACCAGGCCAGGCTATGCACAGCAGGAGCAGACCGTCGTCCTGACTGCCGAGGAACCGTCGGCCAGACTGGCGTTCACGCTCCGGCGGGGCAGTGCGGCGGCCCCGACCGCGCCCAGGTCGGTGCTCACGGTCCTTATCGAGAGCACACCGGCTGGCGCGCGCATCAGCATTGACGGGCGGGACCTCGGGCCGACGCCGCTGATGGTCAGACAGCTGCGGCCAGGCACGCACACCCTCGAAGTGCGGATGCCCGGGTACCGTCTCTGGTCACAGCGCCTCACCGTCGCCGCCGGCGACAGCCGGAAGATCATGGCGACACTCGAGAGGGAACCCGCGAGGTGAAGGCCGTTCTCGCGCTGGAAGATGGCACCTGGTTCCAGGGCACGGCCGTCGGCGCGGAGGGAACCGCATCCGGCGAAGTTGTGTTCAATACGGGGCTGACCGGGTACCAGGAAATCCTGACCGACCCCTCCTACGCCGGGCAGATCGTCACCATGACCTGCCCGGAAATCGGCAACTACGGCGTGGCGGCGGCAGACGTGGAATCGCGGGCGCCGCAGGTGGCCGGCTTCGTCATGCGGAGCGAGTCCCTCGTGGCGAGCAACTGGCGGGCGGCCGGGACGCTGGGCGACTATCTGGCGGCGTCTGGCGTGGTGGCGATCGCCGGCATCGACACCCGGGCGCTGACCCGGCGCCTCCGCTCGGCCGGCGTGATGCGCGGCGTGCTCGCGACGGGTGACCGGGATCCGGCCGCGCTGGTCGAGGAGGCGAGGCGCTCGCCCCGGATGGCCGGCTCGGACCTCGTGTCGGGCGTCACCTGCGCGGCGCCGTTCGACTGGCCGTTGGCGGGCGCCCAGGCGGGCAGCGACGGCTACGAGTTGGAGCCGGCTCGCGCGCCCGCCCGCCGGTACCGGGTGGCGGCGTGGGATTTCGGCATGAAGTGGAACATCCTCCGCCGGCTCTCCGCCTACGGCTGCGATGTCCGGGTCCATCCCGCGTCCACACCGGCGTCGGTCCTGCTCGCGGACCATCCGGAGGGCGTCTTCCTCAGCAACGGGCCGGGCGATCCGGCGGCCCTCCCGGCCGTCATCGACAACGTTCGAGCCGTCGTCGCCGAGGGCACACCGCTGTTCGGCATCTGCCTGGGCCATCAGGTGCTGGGGCTGGCCCTCGGGGCGCGGACGTTCAAGCTGAAGTTCGGGCACCGCGGCTCGAACCACCCGGTGAAGCAGCTCGAGACCGGGCGCGTGGAGATCACGTCGCAGAACCACGGGTTCGCCGTCGACCCCGGCACCTTGCCGCCGGACGTGATGGTGACGCACGTCAATCTCTACGATCACACCCTCGAGGGGTTCCGCCACCGGCACAAACCGGTGTTCGGCGTCCAGTACCATCCCGAGGCGTCGCCGGGGCCGCACGACGCGGATTACCTGTTCGGCCTCTTCACCGACGCGATGGAGCGCCGCTAGATGCCGCGCCGCACCGACGTGAACCGCGTGCTGGTTGTCGGCGCCGGCCCGATCGTGATCGGGCAGGCGTGCGAGTTCGACTACTCGGGCTCGCAGGCGTGCAAGGCCCTGCGGAGCGAAGGCGTGGAGGTCATTCTCGTCAACAGCAACCCCGCGACGATCATGACCGACCCCGAGCTCGCCGATCGGACGTACGTCGAGCCGCTGAGGCCCGACATCGTCGAAGCGATCATCGCGCGCGAGCGGCCGGACGCGCTGCTGCCGACTGTCGGCGGGCAGACCGCGTTGAACCTGGCGATGGCGCTGGCCAGGAGCGGGGCGCTGAAGCGGTACGGCGTCGAGCTCATCGGCGCGTCGGTCGCCGCGATCGACGTGGCCGAGGACCGGCTCAAGTTCCGCGACGCGATGCGCGAGATTGGCTGCGGCGTGCCCGAAAGCGGGTACGCGCGGTCGCTGGACGAGGCGCTGACGGTGGTCCGCGACACCGGATTCCCGTCGATCATCCGCCCGTCGTTCACGCTGGGCGGCGTGGGCAGCGGCATCGCGTACAACGTCGAGGAGTTCCAGGAGATCGTGCGCCGCGGCCTGGCCATGAGCCCGGTGCACGAGGTGCTCGTTGAGGAGTCGCTCATCGGGTGGAAGGAATACGAGCTCGAGGTGATGCGCGATTCGGCGGACAACTTCGTCGTCATCTGCTCGATCGAGAACATCGACCCGATGGGGGTCCACACCGGCGACAGCATCACTGTCGCGCCCGCGCTGACGCTGACCGACAAGGAATACCAGGCCATGCGCGACGCCGCGCGCCGGATCATCCGGCGCGTCGGGGTGGAGACCGGGGGATCGAACATCCAGTTCGCGGTGAACCCGCGCGACGGCCGGATGATCGTGATCGAGATGAATCCGCGGGTGTCCCGCTCCTCCGCGCTCGCCTCGAAGGCCACGGGCTTCCCGATCGCGAAAATCGCGGCCAAGCTGGCGCTCGGCTACCACCTGGACGAGATTCCGAACGACATCACGCGCCTCACGCCGGCGTCGTTCGAGCCCACGATCGACTACGTGGTCGTCAAGATCCCGCGCTGGAATTTCGAGAAGTTCCCCGAGGCCGAACGGACGCTGACGACGCAGATGAAGTCGGTGGGGGAGGTGATGGCCATCGGCCGGACCTTCCAGGAGGCCTTCATGAAGGGCGTCCGATCCCTGGAGATGGGGCGATCGAGCCTGCTCTTCGACACGGGGGCCTGCCGGGACGACGACGAGGACGGTTTGCGCCAGCGCCTGCTGACCCCCAACGACGGCCGCCTCTGGGCCCTGTTCGAGGCGCTCGAACGGGGATGGCCGACGGAAACGCTGCACGAGCTCACGCGGATCGATCCGTGGTTCCTGGCGCAGTTTGCGGACCTGGCCGCGCGGCAGTCGGCGCTCGGCGGGCGCGCGCTCGCCGATCTCGGCGACGACGAGCTGTGGGAGCTGAAGCGGCGCGGATTCGGCGACGCCCAGCTGGCCAGCGCCCTCGCCACCACCGAGACGTCTGTGCGCGAGCGCCGCGCACGGGC
>Ga0209391_10000388_pt1 | contig 20335 bp, 17 predicted proteins | sample PPLLak3March2015_FD_187246 | JGI IMG/M metagenome (GOLD analysis project Ga0209391, IMG submission 187246) | Freshwater sediment microbial communities from Prairie Pothole Lake near Jamestown, North Dakota, USA - PPLs Lake P7 Core (1) Depth... | ecosystem: Environmental > Aquatic > Freshwater >...
CTCAACGTCAGCGCCACAAACCCTGACACGGTCACCGAAATGGCGATCGTCGCGGCGAACTGTTTGTAGAGCGCGCCGGTGATCCCGCCGACAAACCCGACCGGCACAAAGACCGAGACCAGCACCAGCACGATCGCAATGATCGGAGAGGTCACTTCGCTCATCGCCCGCTTGGCGGCGGTCTTTGCCGAGACACGGTCTTCGCGCATGTGGCGCTCGACGTTTTCGACGACGACGATCGCATCGTCCACCACAATCCCGATCGCCAGCACCATCCCGAAGAGCGTGATGGTGTTGATGGAGAAGCCCAGCGCATAGAGCCCGATAAAGGTGCCGATCAGCGACACCGGCACGGCAACGGTCGGAATGATCGTGGCCCGCCAGCTCTGGAGAAACACATACACGACAAGCACCACGAGGACCATGGCTTCCGTCAGAGTCTTGACCACTTCCTTGATCGAGACTTCGATAAACCGTGTGGTGTCGTAGGGAATATCGTACGACACCCCGGGGGGGAAGTTCTTGGCCAGCTCGTCCATCTGCGCGCGGGCGCGACGGATCGTATCGAGCGCGTTGGCCCCAGGCGAGAGAAAGGTCAGAATGAACGTCGTCGGGGTGCTGTTCCAGCGGCCCTCCAGCGAATAGGACTGAGCGCCCAATTCGATACGCGCGACATCCTTGAGCCGCACTGTAGACCCGTCCGGCAGGGCACGCACGATCAGTTCCTCGAAGTCCTTCACATCAGTCAGCCGGCCTTTCGAGATGATCGGGATCGTCAGCTCGGTGCCCTTCGGCGCCGGTTCCCGCCCGATGGTCCCGGCAGGATAGTCACGATTCTGCTCACGAATGATCGCGGCGATGTCGCTCGGGATCAGGCCCAGTTTGGCCATCTGCGGCGGATTGAGAATGATCCGCATACTGTAGTTCTGCTGACCGAACACCAGCGCGTCGCCCACGCCTCTGACCCGCTTCAAATCGTCGACCACACGCAGCGTCGCATAGTTCGAGAGAAACACCGCGTCGTGGCGAGGATCCGTGGACTTCAGCACGATGACCGCCACGAGGTCGGGAGACATCTTTTTGACGGACACTCCCTGGCGGATCACTTCCGTCGGCAGCTGCGGCTCCGCCAGCTTTTCACGGTTCTGGGTTTGAACCTGGGCGATGTCCGGATCCGTCCCGATCTCGAACGTCAGCTTGATGGTCACATGACCGTCATTGCTGCTGGTCGACTCGAAATAGAGCAGATTGTCGATGCCGGGAAGGGTGACCTCGATAGGCCGGGCGACCGCTTCGGCTGCCACCTCCGCGCTGGCGCCCGGATAGTCGGCATCGATCTGGACGACCGGAGGGGTGATTTCAGGAAATTGCGCGACCGGCAGAAACTGCAGGGCAAGGAGGCCCATCACGACAATGATGACGGAAACCACCGACGCGAGGATCGGCCGGTCGATAAAAACGTGCGACGTCACAAGTTATCCTTGTTTGGGAGTGGGGGGAACGGGATCCGCCGGCGGCGCCGCCGTCTCTTTCCACGGGACCGCCTTGACCGGCGCGCCCGGGCCGATGGTCATCAGCCCGTTGACCACGACACGATCTCCGGCTTTCAACCCGCCGTCGATCATCCATTGATCGCCCTTCCACGTGGATGCGACCACATCGCGGATCTGCACCTTTTCGTCCGGACCCACCACGTACACGAAGGGCCCTTGCGGACCCTGCAGCACCGCACGTTGCGGAATTAAGACGGCATCCGTTTTAGTATCTCCCGTAAAGCGCACCTTCACGAACTGGCCCGGCAGCAGGGAACGATCCGGATTGGGAAAGGTGATCCGGGTCTGGCGGGAGCCGGTCTCGCTTCGCAACCCCGGCTCGAGCAGATCCAGCACGCCTTCATGGGGATAGGCCGTGTCGTCCATCATCGTGAGGCGGCCCCGCAGTTGATAGACGCCCGGATGGTGAATTTTCTTCGACTCGATGTCGCGCCGCCGCTTCAGAATAAAGTTCTCAGGCACATTCACCACCACGAACATCGGATCGACGCGATGGACCACCGTCAGCAAATCGGTTTGCGCCGACACGAGACGTCCCTCGTAGTAGCGGCTCCGTTCGATCAAGCCGCTGATAGGCGCCGTAATGAGCGTGTTGTCCAAATCAAATTGAGACTTAATGAGATCCGCCTTGGCGCCCTGGAGGGCGGCTTTCGCCGAGAGCTCTTGAGCCACGGCATCATCGACATCTTTCTGGCTCACGGCCTGTTCGGCAAGCAGCGGCTTCACCCGCTCCAGATCCTGCTTGGCCTGCACCAGCTTGGCTTCCGCCTGAGCAATCTTGGCTTTCGCGCTGGCGGCAGCAGCCTGGAACGGCACCGGATCGATCTGATACAGCCGGTCGCCTTTCTTGACGTCCCGACCTTCAGGGTAGAGCACCGCTTTGAGCAACCCCGTGACCTGGGAACGGATTTCAACCGGACGGGAGGCTTCCGCCTGGCCGATGAATTCCGGCTCATCCGGAATCGTTTGTGTCGTGACCGTGATGACCTCGACCTGGGCCACCGGCGGCACCGGCGCTGAACCGGCGTCCTGCTTGCAACCGGGCAGGGTTGCCAGGACACACGAAAGAACAAGAGCTGTCATTACGTGTTTGTGTGACATCCGTGGAGGTCTGGGTTCTGTCGACAGGGACAAGTGGCTCACCATGGATACGTTCTCCTGCACTCCTGACGCAATTGACGCAATCTTAGTGGTCTGATGACCTGCTTAGCAAGGCGTCCTTAGTAATTCATGGATCGGCAATCAGACACTCACGAAGTCGAGGGATTCTTCGTGATTCGAGTCGACGGAGCGGACCGGCCCCCCGACATAATGTCCTCCAGGATGGACCGGGAACAACACCCGACCGCCAGCAGTTCCGCCCCATCCAGCCACATCCTGCTCAAGAGACCCTTTCCCTCCTGCTCGATGAATGTGACGCCCGTCAGGTCCACGACAAGGGAACCGGTGATCGACTCCTTGCTGTCCCGCCAGACCCGCTCGAGCTCATTCACCCAAGGCCCGGCCAATCGTCCTTCCAGCATGAGCCTCGTCGAGTCTCCTGTCTTGTGCGGCGTGATCTTCAACATGTCATTTTCCTCACACTCCCAGGCCTAAGACCACCGCCGGACCAACCCCATAATTCAGGCCCACGCCCGTTCCGCCGTGCCGCCGCCAGGCCTCGATCCCGCCGGCCAGCGGCCAGACGCGCGTGAATCCCCGCTTGTGCAGAAGCAGTGCACCCTGAGCGCTCGTGACATCGTTCGGGCATCCGCAATATAGAACGACATCGCGATGGCGCGGCAGTTCATGGTGACGGCGAGTCAATTCGTCCAACGACATCAGGACCGCGCTTGGAATCCCCGGCTCGGCCTCCGCACTCGCCCTCGGCCGTACATCGATCAGCAGGGGAGGCTCCTCCGTCCGGAGTTTTTCCGTCAGCTGTTCGACTGTGATCCGGGGCACGTCGCGGAGCTGCCGACGACGTGACACGGCTTTGTGCGCAATGTAGAGGACGAGGACGCCAAGGGCCATACCAGTGGCAGCCGGCGCAACCTGCTCCGCATAGGTGACGGCCTGTTCAATCCGATCGCTGAATACATAGCCGATCCCCAGACCGGACCAAGCCCAGATCACCGCACCGAGACCGTCGTAGAGCAGAAAGAGCGGAGCTCCCAACCCGACGATACCGGCAAGGGGAGGCGCGATCGTGCTCAACCCGGGAATGAACTTGGCCGCTACCAGCGAATGGGGGCCGTGCTTGATGAAAAAATCCTCCGTCCGTCTCACGCAGGAGTCCGGTTCCAGGGCGATGCGGCAGAGTACATCGAGCACCCGACGACCCTGCCGCCGTCCCAACTCGAACCAGATCCAATCCGCTGCGAGCGCGGCGGACACCGTAACTCCGAGCGCGATCCAGAGATTCAAGTGCCCGGCTCCAACCAGTACTCCGGCCGCGACCAGGACCGGGAGAGCCGGCAACGGCAAACCGATCTGCTCGACAAACACGACGACGAACAACACCAGTGGTCCGTACTCTGTCAAAAATTGAATGGTCTCGTGCATGACATTCCTACTATCAGTCTAGTGAGGACCGCCCCCACGCTCAGTTCTCTCTTGAGGCTCTTCGATTCCTTAATCAATCCGATATATTGGCAAGGGCTGTTCCGTCACCCCCTTCTCGATCAAAGAACACAACTCATTGTAATAGATGGATCTTTCTCATTTGACCATGCAACGGCCGATGAAGTGCCGAAACTGTGACTGCCGATATTTCGGCACTCGCCGAAGTCTCGGCATTTCTCACTGGCCGGTGGCTCTGTCGAGAGATGAGGTCTTCTAACGAGGCTCAGCTGGGGCGGGAGATCCCCAGTTTCTGCATTTTGGATTGGAGGGTGGTGCGCTTCATACCGAGCCTGGCTGCGGCCCCGGAGGAACCTCCGATGACCCAGCCGGTATCACTGAGGGTTTTCAGAATATGTTCTCGTTCCGCCTGCTCAAGCGTCGCGGTCGCGGACTGCGTCGTATGGTTCTGCGTCCGTTTCAGCTCGGCAATCGGAACGGACAGATCCGGCCCCTGGGTCAGAATCACCGCGCGCTCGATAAAGTTTTCGAGCTCCCGCACGTTGCCCGGCCAGGCATACTGCTGCAGAGCCTTCATCGCCTCGGCGGGAATTGTCTCGATGCGTCTCTTCATGCGCAGAGCGAATTTCTGGGCGAAGTGCCGGACAAGCGCCGGAATGTCTTCCGCCCGCTCGCGGAGGGGCGGCACGGTGATCGGAAATACGTTGAGCCGGTAGTACAGGTCGCTGCGAAACTCCCGGTCCTCCACCAGCTGCGCCAGGTCGCGATTCGTTGCAGAGATCACCCGGACATTGACGCGAATGGTCCTCGTGCTCCCCAACCGCTCGAACTCCTGCTCTTGCAGCACCCGGAGCAGCTTCACTTGTAGCTCCAGGGGGATTTCACCCACTTCGTCGAGAAAGAGCGTTCCGCGGTCGGCCAATTCAAACCGGCCGATCTTCGTGGCGATCGCCCCCGTGAAAGCCCCTTTTTCATGGCCGAAGAGTTCGCTTTCGAGCAGGCCTGTTGGAATGGCGGCGCAGTTGAGCTTGACGAAGGTCCGTTCCCGCCGGTCGCTCAGATTATGGAGCGCCCGCGCGACCAGTTCCTTTCCGCTGCCCGTTTCGCCCAGAATCAGCACCGTGGAATCGGTCGCCGCCACCGTCCGGACCTGATTGAGCACCCGTTTCAACGCCTGACTGTCGCCGACGATTTCCTCGAAGTTGTATCCTGTCTGAATTTCCTCCTCGAGGTACAACTTTTCCTTCGCCAGCTTGTCCTTGAGCGTAGCAATCTCCTGATAGGCCAGTGAATTGGCAACGGCGAGCGCGATCTGCTTGGCCACCTCGCTCAACATCCCGGCATCCGCCTGCGTGAAGGCCTCTTCCTGAAGACTGCCGACGTTCAAGGCCCCGAGCGTCCGGTCCCGTAACAGCAGGGGAACACAGCAGGCCGACTTGACCCCTTCGGCTACGAGCCGTTTTGAGACTGTGCTCTCCGACTGATCGAGTTCCTGCCGGCTGAGCACCACCGGTTCCCGCTGCGTGATCGCCGTGGTCGCCGGACATCCGCAGAGCGTGCAGGCGGTGCCTTCTTCGAGAAATCCCTTTCGTCCGGGAAAGTCCAGGGCATACAGCTTCAACTGGTTCAACTCGGGGTCCAAGATGGTCAAACTGACGACGTCCGCCTTCAGCACACGGCGGATGCTGACCGTGATCGACTCAAACAGATCCCGCACTTCCAGATGAGAGGCGACCGCGTTGTTCGTTTCCAGCAGCAGCCGCAGCCGGTCCCGCTCCCGGGCCAATTCCTGTCGGGCTTTGAGGACGTGCCCATAGTTAAGGGCATTCTCGACGGCGATGGCGATCTGCTTGACCGTTTCCCCCAGAAGCGTGAGGTCATCGGCATCGAACGTTTTTTCGGTCAGACTACTGATCGTCAATACGCCCAGGGCCTGGTCATGCGAGAGCAGCGGGAAACAGTAGGCCGATTGAATGCCTTCCGCCAGCAGACGCTCGGCGACATCGGACCGAAACCCCTGAAGATCGGCTTTGGCATAATAAAACGGCTTGCGAGAGCGAAGGGCGATCCCTGCCGGAGACCCGTCGACCGGGGTCAGCCAGCCTTCAGAAAGAAACCCCTTCGTGAGATCAAAATTGAGGGCATGAAGCCTGAACTGCTCTTGATCCGGCTCATACAACAGCAACGCGGTCCGTTCGTGCGGCATGACGCGGCGAAGCGCCGTGGCAATCGCCAAGAGCAGTTGTTTTAAGTCGAGTGTCGCGTTGACGGCATGGTTGATTTCCAGCAACAGATTCAGCCGGTCCCGTTCCCGGACCAGTGCCTGCTGCGAGGCTTCCGCGCTGGCAAAATTGAGCACGTTGTCCACGGCGACGGCAACCTGTTTCGCCACCTGTTCGAGAAGGGCCAGGTCCTTGGCGCCGAATGCGTGGGGCTCCAGGCTCCCGAATCCGATCGCCCCCAGGCGGCGCACGGCGGTGGTTAACGGCAGGAGACACACCGATTGGACTCCGATCCCCCGGAGGGCCGTCATGCCCATCGTGAACCGGGTTTCGTCGGCGAGCGACGGGATGGTCAAGGGCTGCTGGTGGGTCCAGACCCAGCCGGTAGCCGATTCTTCGACCGGCAACTCAAGTCCGTCGAGTCTGGTCGTATGGGGCCGGGCGGACGCCGTTTCCAGCACATGGACCTGCATCACATTTTTTGCCGGATTATGGAGGACCAGGCCGATGAAATCGAACGGCGCCACTGCCGGAAGGTGCTGCGCGAGATCCCGAAAGAGCGACTTGAGGTCATGATGAGCCGCAATGGCCTCGGAAACCTTCAGCAGGGTACAGTATTGAGCCGTGTCTGCCTCAGCAGTCTGTGAGGGTAGGCTTTCGTCCATGGCGGCTTAGTATGCCCTCGGTGAAACCGGTACGCAACGGCAGTGGTGAGATCCTGGCGACAAGCAGGTGTTGAGCGGAATGCCGGCTCTTCACCGTCGTACCCATCTCTTGCCTCTTGCTCTTGTCAGCACGGCGGGGACTTGGTCTGTTCGCACTGCACCGGATCACCTAGGAAGGACGCGACAACCCTTGCTCTTCTCGTCGCTCATCGCAGCGCAAAATGATTGCGGAACCTGATCGACTCGCCTATTCTTGGCTCCGGGCAATCGACCCGCCTCACGGCCAATGTGCAAGGAACAGGTGCTTTTGTACGATGAAAAAAGCCTTTGAGTATGCCCTGGTGCGGTTCGCGGATCTGCTCTTTCATGCCCTGCCACGCTCCTGGGCCATTGGATTGGGCGAACAACTCGGTCTGGGCGTCTCGCATGTCATCACCAAGCGACGCGACCTCGTCCTGCGCAACCTGGCCCTGTCGTTTCCGGAAAAGTCTGAAGCCGAGCGCGCTCACATTGCCCGGGCAGTCTGGCGCAACCTCGGCCGGCTGGCGGTCGAATTCGCCCGCGTGTCCGACTTTACCGACGGCTCGATCGACCGCCTGGTGGAGATAGAAGGCCGTGAGTACGTAGACGCCGCCATCAAAGAGGGCAAGGGCATCGTCGGACTGACCGCCCATTTCACCAACTGGGAACTGACCGGGGCGCTGGTGCAACGCATCTTCGGGAACATGACGGTGATCGCCAGACCCGTCCGCAACCCCTTGGTCGACCGCTGGGTCTATGAAAAGCGCACCGCCGGCGGGCTGAATATCATTCTTCCCAAAGATGCCGTCAAAGCCTCGCTCAAATGCCTCAAGAACCGGGGCATCATCGGCATGATGGTCGACCAGAGTCTATCGACCGGAGGTGTCTTCGTCGACTTCTTCGGCCGCCAGGCCTCCTCGACCACATTGCCGGCGCTCCTGCATATCCGCACCGGCGCGCCGGTCATGTTTGCCTATCTTGTCCGAAACGGGGAGCGATTCCGCCTCGTGTTTGAGCCCGTGGTCTTTCCACCGGTCGAAGATCCCGCAGCACGGATCCAGATCTATACCCAGGTTATGAGCACCCAATTCGAACAAGTCATCCGTCGCTATCCTGAAAGCTGGCTCTGGCTGCACAATCGCTGGAAGCGACAACCGGAATAACTCGCACTTCGCAACCCGGAACTCTACCGGACCCTCTCCCGCCTGGCTCCGCAACATTACGTGAAGGTTGCCGTCGGATGTGAGGGCAGCTATGCGCTAATCACATTACCCGGTCGGCTCACTATCGAGCTGATGCGCCTTCCGCCCGCCACGGACAAGCGGATGTTCCGGCACCCCGCCCTCGACCATGAGCCTTGCCATATCGACGGCGCGCGCTACGAGTGCTTGCGCCCCCTCCCGAAGTTCCCGGCTGCTCTGCACCTCGCTGACGTTCCGCTCCATATCCTCCGCACTCCACCCGCGCGAATGGGCGATGAACGGGAATTGCGGGAACTGGCAGCCGACTTCGGCGAAAAAGGTCATGAGTTGTCCGGCTACGCCCTGCACATTGTCCTGCCCGCCCATGATGATGAAGGCCGCGACCTTGTTCTTAAGCAGATGTTTGTTCGCAATGGTCTCCTGATTCTGGATGCAGTTCATCCGCTCGACCATCTTGTAATACAGACTGCTGGCATTGCCCCAGCGGATCGGGGTGGCGATCAGGATGACGTCGGCCCAGTGCACGATGGCCTCGTACACGCGATCGAGCTGATCCGTCGGATCCATCTGCGTGATCGAACAGGGCCAGGTGCAGGCAGAGGCGGATTTCGAATAGAACCCCTCGCAGGCACGAAAGTTCAGCTCGCGGAGCTTGATGCACTGTGTCTCAAGTTGCAGCGCGGCTGAGGCATGCTCCAACGCCACGTCGAGCAATGCATCCGACGTACTGTAGCGCGGATGCTCCCGTGTCATCGCCGTGGTGGAGATCCCCGCCACGCGGATCGGACCGGGCTGACGGACGATCGGACGGGCGAGGGGATGAGGCTTGGAGGGCTGTCGCTTCCGCTTCGTGGCTGCGGCAAGATCGACATAGAGCCGGCCGCTTTCCACTTTGGTGGGATAGGCCGGAACTTGATCTTCCTCGTATCCCGGTTCCCCTTGGCCGGTTTGACGATGGAACTTCCAGTAATGCCAGGGGCAGACCACATACTCGCCGTCGAGCGTGCCTTCGCCTAAGGGACCGCCGACATGGTTACAGGCGCCGGAAATCGCGGCAAACGACCCGTCCTTGTATGTCAAGGCGATCGGGGTTGTGCCGCACATGATCTCCTGCAGGGATTTTGTCTTCAACTCTTCGATGCTTCCGATATCGGTCCATCGTTCGTCCGGCATCAGGCGCTCCTCACCATTTATGGCTCATGAACATGTCAGACCTGAGAAATCACACCGTCTTGCCAAATTGGTCCTCACAAGTACAGTGCGTCAACCCTCGAATTGTTTCGATCGCGAGATCATTGATAGAGAGCCATACCGTGCTTCGCATCGGTTTGCCTCCATTGGAAAGACAACCTCGCGGTGTTTCCCTCAGACGCGTGGCAGCAACTCACCCGGTCAATCAAAACGACAGATACAGTCCTACGCCGAACCACTCCACCTTCTGGGCAAAGAACTGCCCATAGGGAGCGAAGCCGTGATAGTAATTCAGGAGCAACCTGAAGCGACGAGAGCTGCCGACCTTTGCCCATTCAAGGCCGCCGACGACATTGCCGTTGACGTTCCAACTCAGTGCTTCAAAACTCTTAAAGTCCGCCCCGAAAACCGGAATGAGACGGAGCCCGGGCAGCTGTGCTACTAAGACCGGACTGACGAAGTCCGGCCCCCGCAGCTCGACCCCCCACTGCAACCCATTCCTTTCGAGTGCCGCCGGTTCCCGATGCACCAGATAGGTTCCGCCGGCATACACCCGTCCCCACCCTCCCGGCGCATCGAGAGACAGGATCGCCTCGACCGCCTCGAAACTCAAGTCCACACGTTTGACGCCGGGATTGCTAAATAAAAACTCATCGCCCAGGTGGCTGCTTTGATGATACAGCCGCAGACGGGTGGAGAAGAGCCCGCTCCGCCAGGAGACCGGAATGCCGACCACATAATCCGCATTGATGAGATCAATGGACGAGGAACCAAGATCGAACTGTGCGAACACGCCGGCAAGAACGCCGACCTGCCACCCGTCACAGCCGTTCCGTCTTCCCACCAGACCGAAGTTTTCGCCAAATCCAACAGAGCCGAGGCTGACCGACTGATTGGTGTCACGCACCTTCATCGTTTGATACGCTGCGAAGAATTGTGGCTGCTTCGGATCGGCCATGAGTGGACGAAAAACATCGGCCTCCGGAAAGATGTCGACCCGCGAAGAGCCTGGGCTGTCTGATTGCTCCTTGCCGATCCCTTCATAGCGACAGTCCAGATGGGACGAATCTGTGGTGGTTGGCTCTTCCGCAGCCGCCGGCATGACATTGAGGGCACACAGCATCGCAAGAACCGCGCACCACGTGCGCGATAATTCAGAAGATTTATTCTCTCGAGTCATCCATCCACGCATAACACGCCTACCGGAACTGGCTATTCCCACCATGATTCAGCAGGCCCAAATCCGGCCTTGCCGGTGAACAGCCGTCGTTTCATAGCGGCCTGCTTCAGACCGACACAAAGATCATAGGCAAGTACCCGCCGGCATATTAAATTGCTCCTTGACCTCCTTGCTACTGCAAGACATCAAGCTGTCCGCTCACGCCATCTGCCCGATGGTTTTACGGAGGCGGCCCAGCGCGACCACAAAGAAGATCGTACCAATCAGCGCGAGGCTGATGAATTGGGGCCACACCACCTCCAGACCGGCGCCGCGATACAGAATCGCCTGGGAGAGTAAGACAAAGTGGGTGGTGGGTGCCGCCAGCATCAGAGCCTGCACGAACTCGGGCATGCTTTCGCGCGGCGTGGCTCCGCCGGACAGCATGTTCAGAGGGATCAGTACCAGTACCAGCAGCAGGCCGAACTGGGGCATCGAGCGCGCGACGGTGGCCAGGAAGATGCCCAGTGAGGTAGTGGCGAACAGATGCACTCCGGCGCCGGCGAAGAACAGGGCGAGCGACCCCTCGATGGGCATGCCCAGCAGTCCCTGTACGATGAACAGCAGCGAGAAGGCGCAGGCGGCGAGAACGACCACCCCCATCGGCCAGACCTTGCTGGTCATGATCTCGAACGGCGTCACGGGCATGACCAACAGATGTTCGACGGTTCCGCGCTCCCGCTCGCGGATCAGCGCGGCGCCGGTGAGCACGAGAGACAGCATGGTGACGTTGTTGATGACCTGCATCACCGCGCCGAACCAGGTCTGGGTCAGCGACGGGTTGAAGCGGGCACGCAGCGCCAGGTCCACCCTCGGCGTCGTGCCTCCGCGATAGCGCCGGGCGAACTCGCTCACTTCGTCGCTGATCATGGCTTGAATGTAGCCGCTGCCGACAAAGGCCTGGCTCATGCGGGTGGCGTCGACGTTGAGCTGGATCGTCGGCGTCCGGCCGGCCAGCAGGTCGCGCTGGAATTCCGGTGGAATGTTGAGCGCGAAGGTGAACAGGCCGGCATCCATGCCCTGGTCCATGCCGGCCAGAGGAATCAATGCCGGAAGAAGGAAGTGGGGAGGATAAAAGGCGCCGACGATGCGGGCCGAGAGCGGCGACCGATCCTCGTCGACGATGGCGATCGGCGCCTTGTTGAGTGTCTCCGGTATGGCCGTCGCCCCGATATAAACCGCCACTGAGAACGAGTAGACGATGAGGATCAACAGCCTCGAATCACGGGCCAGACTGTAGAGTTCTTTGATCCCCAGTTGCAGAATGTTCGCGGCGCGCATTCAGACCTCCTGTTTTTTCAAGAGGGCGACGCAGAGCCCCATCAAGACCGGCACGGCCAGCAGCAGCGACAGGAAGGGGCCCTGCAGATCGGCGAAACCCAGCGCCTTGGAAAACGTGCCCCGGCAGATGGTCAGGAAATGGGTCGTCGGATAGAGACGGCCGATCAGGGCGCCGATCCCCTCCAGCGAGGAGATCGGATCGATCAGGCCGGAGAACTGCGTCGCCGGGAGGATGGTGAGCACCGCGGTGCCGAAGACGGCGCCGATTTGGCTGCGCATGAAGGAGGAAATCAAGAGTCCCATGGCGGTCGAGGAGATGACATAGAGCAGTGCCGCCGCGGCCAGGGCGAAAAAACTGCCGGTCATGGGTACGCCGAATGCGGCGACCGCGAGTGCCGAGAGCAGTAGGAAATTGAGCATCGCCAACAGGATGTAGGGCAGTTGTTTGCCCAGCAGAAACTCCAGCCTGGTCACCGGCGTGACATAGAGGTTGACGATCGAGCCCATCTCCTTGTCCCGCACGACTGAGAGCGCCGTGAGCATCGATGGAATCAGCATCAACAGAATCGCAATGTTCCCCGGCACGATCGCCACCAGGCTCTTGACGTCGGGGTTGTAGCGAAAGCGGGTTTCGATGTTGACCAGCCCGGCAGCCGGTCGCAGTCCGAGCTCGCGAGAGGCCATATCGGCCAGCCATTGGGCGTGCATGCCGCGCACATAGCCCTGGACCGTTTCGGCGCGTTGGGGCATGGCCCCGTCGATCCAGGCGCCGATTTCCACCCGATTGCCACGGCCCAGATCGCGGGCAAAACCGGGGGGAATTTCGAGGGCAAGGCTCAGCTCTCCGCCGCGCATGCGCCGGTCCAGATCGGCATGGTCCAATATGGGTGCGCGTTCGATGAAATAACGGGAGCCGGCGAGGTTGAGCACATAGTCGCGGCTGCTGGTGCTCTGGTCACGATCGAGCACGGCAAAGGACAGGTCCTCGACATCCATGTTGATGCCGTAGCCCACGACGATCATCAGCAGGATGCTGCCGACGAGCGCCAGTGTGGCGCGAATCGGGTCGCGGCGCAGTCCGAGAGTCTCGACACGGGTGTAGCTGAACAGACGGCCGAGATCGAACCCCCGCCTCTTATCCCGGGTCGTCGGGGCCGGTGTCGGAGGAACAGCGGAGAGAGCACGGGTCCCGGACGGCACCATGTCTGCGGGCAGCGGCAGCTCCTTCGTCTTGTCCTGCGCCACAACCTCCTCCAGATAGCTGACGAACGCATCATCCAGGGTCTTCGCCCCGCGCTGCTCCGTCAGCGCGGCCGGTGAGCCGCTGACGAGCACCCGGCCCGCATGCATCAGCGAGATGCGGTCGCAGCGCTCGGCCTCGTTCATGAAATGGGTGGAGATGAAAATGGTCACTTTGTCCCGGCGGGCCAGGTCGATCATGATCTGCCAGAAGGCATCACGGGCGATCGGGTCGACGCCGGAGGTCGGTTCATCGAGGATCAGCATCTCCGGCCGATGGATCATCGCCACCGCCAGGGACAGGCGCTGGCGGTGGCCAAGCGGCAAGGCCTCGGGTAGCGCGTCAATCACATCGGTCAGATCGAAGCGAGCAGCCACTGCCTCGACCCGGCCGCTGATCTCTTCTGCGGCCACACGGAACAGTTTGGCGTGCAGCGCCAGATTCTGGCGCACCGTCAGCTCCGAGTAGAGCGAGAAGGATTGCGACATATAGCCGACGCGTTGCCTGGTTGCGAGATCTTTCGGGTCCACCGCCTGACCGAACAACCAGGCCTGTCCCTCGCTGGCCGGCAGCAGGCCGGTCAGCATCTTCATGGTCGTGGTTTTGCCGCAGCCGTTCGAGCCGAGAAAACCGAAGATTTCGCCGCGCTCGATGCGAAAGGTGACATGATCGACCGCCACGAAATCGCCGAAGCGCATCGTCAGGTCCTTCGCTTCGATCGCGATATCGCCGTCGTCGCCTGTGCGGGGCGGGATCACCACCGGCCGGTGGCCGCGTCGCTCTTCCTCCGGGAGCAGCGCAATAAAGGCTTCCTCCAGCGAGGTGGTGCCGCTGCGCGCGAGCAATTCTTGAGGAGTGCCGGTGGCCAGCACGCGGCCGGCGTCCATCGCCACCAGCCAGTCGAAGCGGGCGGCCTCCTCCATATAGGCGGTCGACATGAGCACGCTCATGCCGGGACGGCCGGCACGGATGCGCCCGACCAGATCCCAGAATTGTCGTCGCGACAGAGGATCGACTCCGGTGGTCGGCTCGTCGAGAATCAACAAATCCGGATCGTGTATGAGCGCGCAGCACAGCCCGAGTTTTTGTTTCATGCCACCGGAGAGCTTTCCGGCCGGCCGGTCGCGGAACGGCGTCAGGCCGGTGCTGTCCAGGAGGTTGTCGATGCGGCGCGCTCGCTCGTCGTCCTGGTGGCCGAAGAGGCGGCCAAAGAAGTCGATATTCTCGAACACCGACAGCGTCGGATAGAGATTCTTTCCCAGACCCTGCGGCATGTATGCGATACGCGGACAGACTGCGCCGCGATGTTGCGCCTCAGCCATGTCCCCGCCGAGCACTTGAATCCGCCCCTCCTGGATCGCGCGGGCCCCCGAGATCAATGAGAACAGGCTCGATTTCCCCACGCCGTCCGGTCCGATCAGTCCGACCATTCTCCCCGCCGGGAGATCGAGGCTGATCGCGTCCAGGGCGAGTCGCCTGCCATAGCGCAGACTGACGTTGGAGATGCGTACAACCGACGCCTCCCCTGCTGCCCTCGCCGTGGTAAATGGCTGGTCGTGGGTCATTGCGGCAACTTTATTTGTAGTGCGGCAGGCCACTCGACATTGGGATCGAGACGCACATAGGCCATCCCCGGCAGGCCGGTCTTGACCTTGCGGATATGTTTCTTGAGGAGTTCCTGGTCGATCTGCGCCTTCACCCGGAACATGAGCTTCTCTCGCTCGCTGGCGGTCTCCACGGTCTTGGGCGTGAACTGAGCGGCGTCGGCCACGAAGGATACCTTCGCAGGGATCACATACTGGGGCACGGCATCGAGCACCAGGCGCACCTCGGAACCGATCGCAAGCCTACCGGCCGCAGTCGTGGGAAGAAAAAAGGTCATGTAGACATCGGCCAGATCGAGGAGGTTAAGCACTTTGCCACCGGCGCTGAGCACCTCGCTGGGCTGGGCGACGCGATGCTGCACACGGCCGTCCCGGGGTGTTCTCAGTTCGCTGTCGTTGATGTCTGCCTGCAGTCGTTCGATCGTCGCCCGCGCCGCTTCTACCACAGAGTCGGCTTCGAGCACCTGGGATCGGGCCGTCGCGATCGCGGCGTCTGCCGCCGCCACCTGCGCCTTTGCCGCGCTGACCGCCGCCTGCGCGCCCCGGACAGTGGCGCGAGCGTCGTCCACTTCCCGGAGGGCAATGGCCTGCTCGGCCACTAGCGGTTCGGAGCGCTTCAGAAGCTGTTGCGCCAGCCTAAGCTCGGATTCGCGCTGCGCCACCACAGCCAGGGCCGCAGCTTTCTCGGCCTCGCGCTGCGCCACCAGACTGTGGGCCCGTTCCACCGCACTCTGAGCCTGGCGCAACTGAGCCTCGGCCTCCCGGCGTTGGGATGCGAGCACCTCCGTGTCCATCCGCGCGACGATCTGCCCGGCGGTGACAAAGTCGCCCTCATTGACAAGAATGTCCTTGATGCGGCCCGGCGTCTTGGCGGCAATGTCGATCTCCACCGCCTCGATGCGACCGTTGCTGCTGGCAAAGCCCTTACCCAGTTGTTTTGGTTGAAAATAGCGCCAGGCCAGAAAAACGAGACCCGCTGCAACCGCAATGAATCCGATCCTCACGAGCCATGTCTTATTCAACTTCTTCATTTCAGTATCCGGTGATAGTTGCCAGGCGGTGACGTGCGGGCTTGTCAAAAGTGGCGAACGGGTGCGCCGAGGTCTGCGCGCGGCTTTCTTGCCCGAGACGTCGCGGGAGAACTGTAGCCGATCACGCAGTAGAGCGCCACCCCCGCCGTTCCATAATATTCGGGACCGGCTGCCATCCAATCCTGGCCTTGAGGCGTACACTGTGTCGCTTCATTCCGCGCCTTGACGGGACAGCAGGCGTTGCGCAGGTCCCGCGCAGTCGTGAGACGGAGTGACCCATGCAGGCTGCATCTTCCCGGCTGATTCAAACGCCTCTCTCAGATCGCCTTCGCTCGTACGAAGGACGTCCGCCAAGAGACGGTCACTCTAGGTATCAGTTATTTCACCAGGTGAGAGGGGCGGCCCGTCACCCATCATTGGGGATGTCACACGCGTACCGGCTTCGGCCTTTACATCAGAGGCCCATCAATAGCCCACGGTAAAGCGGTGACGGATATGGGCCGGCCGTTCCACTTCGTCGATCATGGCCACGGCATAGTCCTGCGTCGAGATGCGGCTCTGCCCGTCGGCATCGCTCAACATCTGATCCCCACCGAGCCGGAACTTTCCGGTGCGTTGGCCGGGAGCGAGGTCCGCGGAGGGGGAAAGGAAAGACCAGTCGAGGGTGGATTCTTTGCGCAACAGGTTCAAAGCCTCGCGAGTGGCGAGCGCGCCTTGCTTATACTCAGCAGGAAATCCCGGCAGGTCCAAGGCCTGGATGCCGGGCTTCACCTCCAGGCTGCCGGCGCCGCCCACGAGCAGCAATCGTTTGATTCCGGCCTTCTTCACACCATTGATAATGGCCTGGGTGCCCTTGACCTGAAGATTGTAGATATCAGGATTGGCCCATCCTGGATTGAACGCGCTGATCACAGCCTCATGGCCCGCGACCAATCGGGCTACATCGTCAGCGTTATACACATCGCCCTTTTGAGGGTGAAGCCGGGCGCGCGGCTGCAACTTCTCCGGATGCCGGACAATGGCCGTCACCTCATGGCCGCGCTGTAACGCTTCCTGCAAAATGGCCGACCCGACAAAACCGGTCGCGCCGATGAGCGCTATCTTCATTGTTCCACCGCCTTATCACCTTCAGAGCGTCTTGTGCGTGCCGTCGCAAAATGGGGGGTTCTTGGTCTGCTTACACTGACAGAGCGCAACCGTTTTCTTTTCGGTCGTGGTGAACTCCATGGGCGTGAAACTGGTCTCCTTGTGAGACCCATCACAAAACGGCTGTTTCTTCGACCGGCCGCACCGGCACCAATAGTACGTTCCAGGTTCTAACTCCAACACCGCCGGCTGCTTGGCTGCAATCACTGGTTTTTCCATGGGTGGTCCTCCTGGTGAATTTGTTCGTTGGGTTACGCCTCGGTCTTCCCGTGAATCACTGTCTCAGACTCTTCACATAGGCCAGGACATCCTGAATCTCGGCTTCCGACAGTTGCCCCTTCCAGCCCACCATCGCCGTCGGCGGACGGCCAGTCTCGATCGTCGCGAGCAATTCAGCATCGGTTTTTTTCTTGCTCGCCGCACTGGTGAAATCGGCTGCAGGGGGATTGATAGTTTTTCCGACAGGACCGTCTCCTCGACCTTGGGGACCGTGACAGAGCACACAATTCTTCTCGTAAACAGCGTTGCCCTTCCGAGCATCTCCACCGGCCGCATGCGCAACTGTGTTGCCCAGACCCGTCCGCCACGGCAAGATGACGAATACCGCAATAACCACACCCGTCAGAACCTGTTTCATGATCGACCTTTCTCTCACCACCGGCTTCTCCATTCACAAGGGGCTTCGATAAATCGCCACACCCCTACATCTATCGGTTAAATGTATAAGAGCCACCGTCCCCACATGCTTTTGGGCAATTAATTGATGGTGCGAAACCCTTGCCATGTACAAAGCATGATATTTCGCTCACCTAGAGGGCGCCCTTACAAGAAGATTGGGATGAAACGCGACAGTTCCCCCTTGATCTGTCGCGGGAAGGGGCACATGACCATTGTGCTGCAGAGGTCCGGATGAGATACCGTTCCGGAGCACAATCTGACATCCGCGCGGGCATCTTCCCAAATGTTTTCTAAAGATACAGCGGCTTGATCGGCGACACGACTGCCGCCGGGTCGTTCTTCCATACCGACTCATCCGCATCGACATATACTTCGACTTCGTTCCCATCGGGATCATGCAGATAGAGGCTCTGACTCACCGTGTGATCGCTCATGCCGTCGATCGTCACACCGGCTTGTTCCAGTTCCTTCTTCGCGGCGCGCAGCTCATCAAGGTTGTCGCCGACCTTGATGCCGATGTGATAGAGCCCGCGCCTGCGCCCTTGTGGCGGACCCGGCGCATCACCCACCTGGATCAGCAACAACTCGTGATGGGTACGGCCGGACGTGAGCGCCGCCGCTGCGCCGTTGAAAATCCGCCCGACTTCCTTGAAGCCCAACAGGTCCCGATAGAAGGCGAGCGACCGTTGCAGATCTTTCACATAGAACACGACATGGCCGAGATAGTGCGCTTTCATCGGTTCACCTCCCGAACGTGATGCCGGCCTTCTGGACCTCCTGGTAGGGGAGGAGCCAGACGAGCGACTCGTCACTCAGATCGCCGACTTGAATGCGATTGCCCCAGGGATCGCGAAAGTCGCAACGGAAACCCGGATGCATCTTCAGCTTGTACTTCTTCGTCAGCTTCTGTCTCACTTCCTTGATCTGTTTGGCGTCGCGGACCATCAGACCGAAGTGCTTCACCCGATCCGGTTGCAGTTGCTCCACCTCAAAGATCGCCATGAACTGATGTTCGCCGAGTTTGCACCAGGCGGCACCCTCGCCCCCGCGAAGCATCTTGAGGCCGAACACGTCGGAATAGAATTTCACCGCCTTCTTCGCATCGGTCACTTCGATCACGATATGGTTACAGCCATAGACCTGCACCGCCATCACACACCTCTCTTTCTCTTCCCCTCACATTCCGCTGCTGCTCACCCCGTTCGGCCATTCGACCAACCGGGGAGTTGCAATCCCACCAGCCGCTATTTGGCTCCTGAGAATTTAGGCGTGGCGCCGATGCTGTCCAGACCGGCTTGCGCACAAGCCGCGTCAAGATGTCCTCCCGGTGCGCCTCCAACGCCGATCCCTCCGACGACTTCACCGGCGATCTCGATCGGCAATCCTCCGGCCAAAAACAGAATCCTGTCGTTCATGTGCTGCAATCCCTGAAGCCCCGGTGTTTTGGCGATAAGCTCCGCCCCATTCGCCGTCGGTCCACGCATGCTCGCGGCGGTATAGGCTTTTTTCTCGCTGCTCTCGACGGTATGCGGTCCGGCTCCGTCCGCCCTCAGAAACGCTCTCAAAAGGCCGGCCCGATCCACCACCGCTGCGCTGACTCGATAGCCATCTTTCGCGCACTGGTCTACAGCAGCCTTCGCCGCCGTTGCGGCGAGAGACACGGGCAATACCGCCTCACGCGGCAACTCTTCCGCCACGAGAGGAGCAGGGAACAATCCGAGAACACAGGCCGTGATCATGATCAGCCCCTGGGCGGACAGCCGTACATGGGACTGACGCGGACTCATGTATGTCATCGATTCCTCCTTGATTGAACGAACATATTGCAACTGCACAAGATCACTATCGAGCTCCTGCTGCCTCCAAAGTACCCACAATTTCTCGATACCCTTTCTGGCGGGCATGCTGGAGCGGCGTGACGCCTTCCCGATCCGGAATATTCAGCTCGGCGCCGGCCGCCGCGAGCATGCGCACGATCTCTTGGTGTCGTGGCCCCCCGTCACCGAGGATGATGGCTTCCAGGAGCGCCGTCCAACCGAGATTGTTCACGTGATTCACGTCGACATCCGAATTGAGCAACGCCCTGACTACCTCGACATGCCCGCGCTCGCATGCCGGAATCAGCGCCGTACCCCCGAAGCGATTATAAATCTTGAAGTTCGGCCTGGCCTTCAGGGCGAGCGTGAGAATCTCCAGATACCCGCTGGCACCGGACAACAGCAGCGGACTGTCCAGCTTCTTGTCCTGCGCGTTGACATCAGCCCCGGCCTCAATCAAGAGTCGGGCGCTTTCGACATGGTTGTGGCCGGTCGCCGCAAGCAGCGCCGTGCGCCCTTGCGCATCGCGGGCATGGAGACTGGCTCCTGCTTTCAACAGCCGCTGCACGGTTGCCGTGTCATTCTCATCGGCCGCGAGAATCAGCCGCTGATTGTCGCTCATGGTCTCACCATGGCCATGAGAAGCCGCGAGCCCGATAAGAACTATGGTCACGGCGATCATGCTTGTCCGTACCTGGCTCATCGTGCCGACTCCGCCGTTCGATCTTTCTCCGCCAACACTCTCTCAACCTGCTTCAGGGTCTCCACGAATCGGCCTGAAGGTTGCGCTCCCGAAATTGCATATGTCCCGTCAATCACGAAGTAGGGCACGCCGCGAATACCGAGTTTGTGGCCGGCCGCTTCTTCCGCCTTGACCTCCGCTGTTCCTTCGTCGCTCTGGAG
>Ga0209391_10000389_pt1 | contig 20302 bp, 20 predicted proteins | sample PPLLak3March2015_FD_187246 | JGI IMG/M metagenome (GOLD analysis project Ga0209391, IMG submission 187246) | Freshwater sediment microbial communities from Prairie Pothole Lake near Jamestown, North Dakota, USA - PPLs Lake P7 Core (1) Depth... | ecosystem: Environmental > Aquatic > Freshwater >...
CGACGTGCTGTTCGTGCGCGACGACGACATCCCCGATCTCGTGCAGGAGGACGTCTGCGACCTCGGCCTCGTGGGGCTCAACGTGATCGAGGAAAAGCGCCTCGCCATGGCCGCCCGCGGCGCCCAGGCCCGCTTCGAGCTCATCCAGCGGCTCGATTTCGGACGCTGCCGGCTGTCGCTCGCCGTGCCCGATGACTTTCCCTACTCCGGCCTGCCGAGCCTCGCCGGGCGGCGCATCGCCACCACCTACCCGCACGTCCTCGGGCGCTTCCTGCGCGAGAACTCCATCACTGCCGAGATCGTCACGCTCTCCGGAGCGGTCGAGATCGCCCCGCGACTCGGTCGCGCCGACCTGATCTGCGACCTCGTGTCCACGGGCTCGACGCTGAACGCGAACCACCTGCGCGAGGTCACGACCGTGCTCGAGAGCGAGGCGGCGCTGATCCGCACGCCCGTGCCGCTGCCCGACGAGAAGGCCGACTGGGTACGCCGGCTGCTGCTGCGCATCGACGGCGTCCAGCAGGTCAAGGAGAGCAAGTACATCATGCTGCACGCGCCGCGCTCCGCCCTGCCCCAGATCAAGCGCCTGCTGCCCGGCAGCGAGTCCCCGACCGTGATCCCGCTCGATGGCGCGGGCGACAAGGTGGCCGTGCACGCGGTCTGCCGCGAGAACGTGTTCTGGGAGACGCTCGAGAGCCTGAAGGCGGCCGGGGCCAGCGCCGTGCTGGTGCTGCCCGTGGAGAAGATGCTGCCATGAATGCGCCGCTCGCCCTCCTCGACTGGACCGGGCTCGACGAGGCGCAGCGCGCCGCGGTGCTCGAGCGTCCCGCCCAGCGCGAGGCCGCCAGCCTGCTCGAGCACGCCGGCCGCATCGTGGCCGAGGTGCGCGAGCGCGGCGACGCTGCGCTTCGCGAGTACACCGAGCGGCTCGACCGCGTTCGGCTCGATTCCTTCGCCGTCGGTCCGGCGGAGTTAGCGGCCGCCGAGTCAGCCCTCTCGGGCGAGCAGCTCGAGGCCCTGCGCCGGGCCATCGCGACCGTGACGCGCTTCCACGAATTGCAGGTCCTCGCGCCGCTGCGCCTCGAGACCTCGCCCGGCGTGGTCTGCGAGCGCCTGATCGTGCCGCTCGGCGCCGTCGGCCTTTACGTCCCGGCCGGCACGGCCCCGCTGCCCTCCACCGCCATCATGCTGGCGGTCCCGGCGCGCATCGCGGGCTGCCCGGTGCGCGTGCTGTGCACGCCGCCGCGCCCGGACGGCACAGCCGATCCGGCCGTGCTGGTCGCCGCGCGACTGTGCGGCATCGAGCGGGTCTTCAAGCTGGGCGGCGCCCAGGCAGTGGCCGCCATGGCCTACGGCACCGAGAGCGTCCCCAAGGTGGACAAGATCTTCGGTCCAGGCAATTCGTGGGTTACCGCCGCGAAACTGCTCGTGTCCGCCGACGCCCGCGGCGCGGCCCTCGACATGCCGGCGGGCCCCTCCGAGGTGCTGGTGATCGCCGACGGCACGGCGCGGCCCGAGTTCGTGGCGGCCGACCTGCTGGCCCAGGCGGAGCACAGTGAGGACGCGCAGGTCGTGCTCGTCACCACCTCGCGCGAACTCGCCGTGGCCTGCATCGCCGAGGTCCAGCGCCAGATGGCCGTGCTGCCGCGGCGAGCAATCATGGAGCGCTCGATCGGCGAGAGCCGTGTGCTGCTGGTGCCGGATCTCGACACCGCGCTCGAGGTCAGCAACCGCTACGCACCCGAGCACCTGATCCTGCAGGTCGCCGAGCCGCGCGCGTGGCTCGGCCGGGTGCGCAACGCCGGCTCGGTTTTCCTCGGCGCATGGACGCCCGAGACCATGGGTGACTACTGCAGCGGCACCAACCATGTGCTGCCGACCTACGGTCATGCCCGCGCCTACAGCGGACTCGGGGTCGCGGACTTCGTCAAGCGCATCACCGTGCAGGAAGTCACGCCCGCCGGCCTCGCCGACCTCGGGGGGACGGCGCGCACGCTCGCGCGACTCGAGTCGCTCGAGGCCCACGCCAACGCGGTCAGCGTGCGTCTCGCGGCCATCGAACGGGAGTCGCTCACGTGAACCCGGTGCTCGCCCTCGCCCGTCCCGACATCCTGCAGCTGCAGCCTTACCAGCACGCCGCCTGGGATCCGTCCCTGGAGCGCATGCACGCCAACGAGATGCCCTGGCGCGCGCAGGGGGACAATTCGGCCGCCGGCCTCAACCGCTACCCCGAACCGCAGCCGCATGCGCTGGTCGAGCGGATGGCCAGCCTCTATGGCGTGCCGCTCGCCAACGTGCTGGTGGGTCGCGGCAGCGACGAAGCGATCGACCTGCTGGTGCGAGCCTTCTGCCGCGCCGGTGAAGACAGCGTGGTGATCACCCCGCCGACCTTCGGCTTCTACAAGGTCGCGGCGCGCATCCAGGGCGCGGGCGTGATCGAGGTGCCACTCCTGCAGGACGGCTTCGCGCTCGACGTGCAAGCCGTGCTCGAGGCCGCAAGGCGCGCGAAGATCGTGTTCCTGTGCTCCCCCAACAACCCCACGGGCAACCTGCTCGACGAGGCCGCCCTGCTGGAGGTCTGCAGGGAACTCGCGGATCGGGCGCTGGTGTGCGTGGACGAGGCCTACCTTGAGTTCACGAGCCGCGCGAGCCTCGCCTCGCGGCTCGAAGAGTTTTCGAACCTCGTCGTGCTGCGCACCCTCTCGAAGGCGTACGCGCTCGCCGGCGCGCGCCTCGGCACGCTGATCGCGAGCGGCGACGTCGTGGGTCTGCTGAAGCGCATCATTCCGCCCTACGCCATCCCGGCCTCGACCATCGAGCAGGTACTGGCACTCACCGAGGCGCCGCAGCGGGCCATGGCAGCAGCCCGCATCCGCACGCTGGTCGAGGGGCGCGAACGGGCGGCCGCGCGGCTGGCGCGAATGGGGTGCGTGATCCAGGTGCATCCGTCCGACGCGAACTTCCTGCTGGTCGAATTCCGCGACGCCGGCCGGGCGCTCGAGGCCGGCAAGGTCGCCGGCCTCCTGGTGCGCGATTTCAGCCGTGCGCCGGACCTCGCCAACTGCCTGCGCATCTCGATCGGCACACCCGCCCAGAACGAGCGGCTGCTGGCCGAGATGGAGCGCATATGAGCGGCAATCCCATGCTCCTCATCGACCGCGACGGCACCGTCATCGAGGAGCCGTCCGACGAGCAGGTCGACAGTCTGCAGAAGCTGCGCCTGCTGCCTGGCGTGATTCCGGCGTTGCTCGAACTGCAGGGGGCCGGCTACCGCCTGGTGATGGTGAGCAACCAGGACGGGCTCGGCACCGCCTCGTTCCCGGAGCCCGATTTCCGCGCCCCGCAGGACTTCCTGCGGACGCTGCTCGCCTCCCAGGGCATCGGGTTCGACGCGGAGTTCTTCTGCCCGCATTTCCCGGCGGACGACTGCACCTGCCGCAAGCCCCGTACCGGGCTGCTCACCGAGTTCCTTGCGGCGAACCCGCTCGACCCGCAGCGCAGCTTCGTCATCGGCGACCGCGACACCGACATGCAACTCGCCGCCAACCTCGGGATCGAGGGCCTGCGGGTGCGGGCCGACGGTGCCGACGGCGCGACCTGGCAGGCCGTCGTCGAACGACTGTGCCGGCCGGATCGCCGCGCGCGCGTCGAGCGGCGCACGAAGGAGACCGACATTGTCGTGAGCGTCGCGCTGGACCGGACCGCCCCGGTCGCCATCTCGACCGGCATCGGCTTCTTCGACCACATGCTCGAGCAAGTCGCGCGCCACGGCGGCTTCGCGCTCGAGCTCAGCTGCCGTGGGGACCTCGACGTGGACGAGCACCACACGGTCGAGGACTGCGCGCTGGCGCTCGGACAGGCGTTGCGCGAGGCGCTGGGCGACAAACGCGGCATCGCCCGATTCGGCTTCCTGCTGCCGATGGACGAGGCCCAGGCCCAGGTCGCGGTGGACCTGTCCGGGCGGCCCTATGCCGTGTTCGAGGGCCGCTTCGGGCGCGAGGCCGTCGGCGGCCTGCCGACCGAGCTGGTACCGCACTTCTTCCGCTCGCTCGCCGACAGCCTCGGCGCGGCCATCCACGTGCAGGTGCGGGGCGAGAACACGCACCACATGGTCGAGGCCTGCTTCAAGGGCGTCGGCCGGGCGCTGCGCCAGGCGTTGCGGATCGAGGGCGACGAGCTGCCGAGCAGCAAGGGCGTGCTGTGAGGAACCACGCATGAGCGACGTTGCGATCATCGACAACGGCGGCGCCAACCTGGCCTCGCTGCGTTACGCGCTCGAGCGCCTCGGCGCGAGCTCGCGCCTCACCGCCGACCCCGGCGAGTTGCGCGCGGCGCGGCGCGTGATCCTTCCGGGCGTCGGCGCCGCCGCCGACGCGATGGCCCGGTTGCGCGCGCTCGACCTCGTGGACCTCCTGCCCCGGCTCACGCAGCCGGTGCTCGGCATCTGCCTCGGCATGCAGCTGCTGTTCGCGAGCAGCGAGGAAGGCGACGACGGCGAGGAGACCGAGTGCCTCGGGCTGATCGACGAGCGGGTGACTCGCTTCCCCGATCGCGCCGGGTTCCCCGTGCCGCACATGGGCTGGAACCAGCTGCGGCTGGTTGCACCGAGCCCGCTCTTCGACGGGGTCGCCGACGGCGACCACGTGTACTTCGTGCACAGCTACGCGGCGCCGCTCGGGCCCTGGACACTGGCCGCAACCGACTACGGCGCCGAATTCTCCTCGGCCGTGCGGCGCGGCAATTTCCACGGCGTGCAGTTCCACCCGGAGCGCTCCGCGGCGACCGGCAGCCGGGTGCTCGCCAACTTCCTGGAACTCACCTGATGCAATTGATCCCAGCCATCGACCTGCGCGGCGGACGCTGCGTGCGCCTGCTGCAGGGCCGATTTGACGCCGAGACGGTGTATGCCAGCGACCCGCTCGAGGTGCTCGACCGCTATCTCCGCCTCGGCGCCGGCGCCATCCACGTCGTGGACCTCGACGGCGCACGCGCCGGCTCACAGGCGAACCGCACCGCCATCGCGCGCCTGGCCGAGCACGCTCCGCCCGGCACGGTCCAGGTGGGGGGCGGTGTGCGCTCCCGGGCGGTGGTTGAGGAGCTGCTGGCGCTGGGCGTGACGCGTGCCGTGGTTGGAAGCGTCGCGGTCACCGAGCCGGACGAGGTGGCCGGCTGGCTGCGCGACCCGGGCGCCGAGCGCGTGGTGCTCGCGTTCGACGTCCGTCTCGACGAGGGTGGGACCCCAAGGCTGGCGACGCACGGCTGGGAGCGACAGACCGAGACCAGTCTCTGGGACGCGGTCGAACGCTTTTTACCGGCCGGCTTGCGCCACGTGCTCTGTACCGACGTCGCACGCGACGGCGCGATGTCGGGGCCCAATCTCGCGCTCTACGCGGAGGCCGTGCGCCGTTTCCCCGGCATCGCCTGGCAGGCCTCCGGCGGCGTGAGCTGCGCCGCGGACCTGCACGCGCTGGCCGCGACCGGTGTGGCCGCCGTGATCAGCGGCCGCGCGCTGCTCGAGGGTCGTCTTGCCGCAGAGGAGGTCGCGCCATTCTTGCCCGCCGCATAATTCCCTGCCTCGACGTACGCGACGGCCAGGTCGTCAAGGGCGTGCGCTTCCGCGACCACCGCGTGGTGGGCGACATCCTCGAGCTTGCCGACCGCTACCGCGCGGAGGGCGCGGACGAGCTCGTCTTCTACGACATCACCGCCAGCCCCGAAGGCCGCTCGGTCGATCGCAGCTGGATCGGGCGCATCGCCCGCGTGCTCGACATCCCGTTCTGCGTCGCCGGCGGCATCCGCAGCGTGGCGGACGCCGAGGCGGTACTGAACGCGGGCGCCGAGAAGATCTCGGTGAACTCCCCTGCCCTCGCCGACCCGGCGCTGATCGACCGGCTGGCACACCGCTTCGGCTCGCAGTGCGTCGTCGTGGGCGTGGACAGCCAGACCGTGGACGACGACTACCTCGTGCAACAGTACACCGGCGACCCGGAGCGCTCGCGCAGCACGGCGCGTCGGACACTCGACTGGGTGCGGGAGGTTCAGGACCGCGGCGCCGGCGAGGTCGTGCTCAATTGCATGGCAAGCGACGGCGTGCGCACCGGCTACGACATCCCGCAGCTCCAGCGCGTGCGAGAGGCCTGTCGCGTGCCGCTGATCGCCTCGGGCGGTGCAGGTGCTCCCGAGCACTTCGCCGAGGTCTTCGAGTCGGCCCGCGTGGATGGCGCGCTGGCCGCCAGCGTGTTTCACTCCGGCGCGATCGCCATTCCCGACCTGAAGCGCTACCTGCGGACGCGACACATCGAGGTGAGGCTGTGACCCCGGACGACCTCGTCGCTCTCGACTGGAACAAGGGTGCCGGGTTGCTGCCGGCCATCGTGCAGCACGCGCGCACCGGTCGCGTGCTGATGCTCGGCTACATGAACGAAGCCGCGCTGCGCGAGACGCTTCGACAGGGCCGAGTGATCTTCTACAGCCGCTCCCGCCAGTGCCTCTGGACCAAGGGAGAGACGTCCGGCCACTACCTGAACCTGGTGGACGTCAGCACCGACTGCGACTCGGACGCCTTGCTGGTGCTCGCGGACCCGATCGGGCCCACTTGCCACAAGGGTACGGAGTCGTGCTTCGCCGATGCCGCGCCCCCCGACGCGCAGCGCCTCGCCTTTCTGGCGCTGCTCGAGAACATCATCGCCAACCGCATCGCCGACCAGCCCGAGGGCAGCTACACGGCACGCCTGTTCGCCGAGGGGCCCGGCCGCATCGCGCAGAAACTCGGCGAGGAAGGCGTCGAGACCGCGCTGGCGGCCGTCTCGCGCGATGACGACGGGCTGATCAGCGAGTGCGCCGACCTCGTGTTTCACCTGCTCGTGCTGCTCAAGTCGCGGGAACTGACGCTCGAGCGGGTCGTCGAGGAACTCAGGGCGCGCCACGCCTCGAAGGGCTAGCGAGCGCGAGCATCAGCACGGCCGCGAGCCCCGTGATCCCGGCCGCTGCTGCGAAGGCGGTCGCCGACCCGAGTGCCTGCCACAGGCTGCCGAAGAACACCGCGCCCGGAAGGACCAGCACGCCACTGGTGAGGTGATACAGCCCGAAGGCCGTGCCCCGCTCGCCCGCGGTCGCGTGGTCGCCAATGAGCGCCCGCTCCGCGGGCTCGGTCAGTGCCAGCGTGGCGGCATAGGCGACGAACAGCGCCCAGACGCCGACTGCATCGGGGCTGGAATACGCCAGCAGCAACAGCACGATCACTCGCGCCGTCCAGCCACCGAGCAACATCGGCACGCGGCCGATCCGGTCGGAAAGGATGCCGGCCGGCATCGCGATCAGCATCTTGACGAGACTGGCGGCCGCCCACACCAGCGGAACCCACGTTACGGCCATCCCTGCCTGGGTCGCCCACAGCACCACGAAGACCTCGGGCACGCTGGCGACCGCGAGCAGACCCGCCGTGAGGATGATGGCTCGCAGGCGTCCGTGGAGCGCACGCCAGGAGAAGCGCTGTGCCGTGGCGGGAGTCGCCGGCGCGACCGGCGGCAGTCCGAACACGAGCAGCGCGATCACGAGCGCGCCCGGAATGGCGGAGGCCAGGAACACGTGCTCCAGGTCGGCCTGGGCCGCGAGGAGACCGAAGGCGAGCAGCGGCCCGACCACGGCACCGGCGTGGTCCATCGAACGGTGAAAGCCGAACGCCCGCCCACGCTGCTCGGGGGCGGCGGCCGCCGCGATCAAGGCGTCCCGTGGCGCCGTACGGAGGCCCTTACCGATGCGATCCATGAAACGCATTACCAGAACCGACGCCCAGCCGGTCGCAAGTCCGATCAGCGGACGAGCCGCGTTGGAGAGCGCGTAGCCGCCGATGACCAGGCGTTTGGCCGGCACGCCCCGATCCGCGAGCCGACCCGAGACCAGCTTCAGGATGCTCGCGGTGGCCTCGGCCAGTCCTTCCACGAGCCCGACGATCGCCGGACCGGCGCCGAGCGCTGCGGTCAGGAAGATCGGCAGCAGCGGCGTGATCATCTCGCTCGCCGTGTCGTTCAGCAGCGAGACGAACCCCAGGATGACGACCGTTCGAGGAAGTGTCGCGCCGGGCGGGTTCGGGAGAGTCAGGACCGAACTCCAGGCTTCGAGCGATGCCGCTCTACAGCATCCGCAGCATGCGGCGCAGCGGCTCCGCCGCGCCCCACAGCAGCTGGTCGCCCACCGTGAAGGCCGAAATGTACTCGTCGCCCATGGCGAGCTTGCGCACGCGCCCGATGGGGATTTCGAGCGTGCCGCTGACCCGCGCCGGCGACAGCTCGCGGATGGAGGCCTCGCGGGTGTTCGGCACCAGCCGCACCCAGTCGTTGCCGCCCGCGATCAGCCGCTCGATCTCGGGGAGTGGCAGGTCGCGTTTTAGCTTGATGGTCATCGCCTGGCTGTGGCAGCGCATGGCGCCGATGCGTACGCAGATGCCCTCGACCGGAATCGCGTTCGTCGTGCGACCGAGGATCTTGTTGGTCTCGGCGCCGCCCTTCCACTCCTCGCGGCTCTGGCCGTTGCCGAGATCCTTGTCGATCCAGGGGATCAGGCTGCCTGCGAGCGGGACGCCGAACTGGGCCTTGGGGAGCGCATCGCCGCGCAGGCAGTCCGTCACGGCGCGATCGATGTCGAGGATGGCGCTGGCCGGGTCGCCGAGCAGCTGTGCCGCGGAGCCGTGCACCGCGCCCATCTGCTCGAGCAGTTCGCGCATGTTCGGCGCGCCAGCGCCGGAGGCCGCCTGGTAGGTCATCGAGCTGACCCACTCCACGAGGTCCTCGCGCAGCAACCCGCCGAGCGCCATCAGCATCAGCGACACCGTGCAGTTGCCGCCGATGTAGTCGCGCACGCCGCCCTTGAGCGCCGCGTCGATCACGTCGCGATTCACCGGGTCGAGCACGATGACCGCGTCGCCCCTCATGCGCAGCGAGGAGGCGGCGTCGATCCAGTAGCCGCGCCAGCCCTCGGCGCGCAGCTTCGGGTGCACCGCACTCGTGTAGTCGCCACCCTGGCAGGTGAGGATGACGTCGCAGGCGGCGAGCGCTTCGAGGTCCTGCGCGTCGCGCAGCACGCCCGGGCCGCGCCCGACGTCCGGCGCCGCGCCACCCGCCTGCGAGGTGCTGAAGAACACCGGCTCGATGGCATCGAAGTCGCGCTCGGCGCGCATGCGTTCCATGAGCACCGAGCCCACCATGCCGCGCCAGCCGACGATGCCCGTCTTCATTTCCCGCCCCGCGTCGCTAGATGAGGATTTCCCGCGCGGGTTCGCGCAGGTTGTACCACGAGCTCATCACGTGGCCGTAGGCGCCGGCGTTGGCGATCAGCAGCGTGTCACCCTCCGCCGTCGGCGGCAGCAGGCGCTCGTGGCCGAGGTAGTCAGCCGACTCGCAGATTGGACCCACCACGTTGTAGATGACGCTGCCGGGCTCGCCGAGGCGCGAGAGATTCACGATGTCGTGGTGCGAGCCGTAGAGCGCCGGGCGGATCAGCGAGTTCATTCCGGTGGCGATGCCGATGTACTGTACGGCGCCCTTGCCCTTCAACTGGGTGACCTGTGCGAGCAGCACGCCGGCCTGTGCCACGAGGAAGCGGCCCGGCTCCAGCCAGATGCCGAGCCGCGGCCACCTCGCGCGCAGATCGTCGATCACCGCCTGCAGCTGCGCGAGGTCCACCGGCACCTGGCCGGGCTTCTCCGGGACGCCAAGTCCGCCGCCCAGGTCGATCACCCGCACGTCGGGGAAGCGCTTGGAGAGGTCGCCGAGCAGCTGCCCGACCTGCTGCCAGTTCTTGACGTCGAATACGCCGCTGCCGGTATGGGCGTGCAGGCCCACGACGCGGCAGCCCGCGGCTTCGACCAACCGGTCGAGCTCGTCGAGCTCGAACAGCGGGATGCCGAACTTCGAGTGCACGCCCGCGGTGCGGACGTGGTCGTGGTGGCCGCGCCCGAAGTTGGTGTCGACGCGCACCAGCACGTCGCGGCCGCGGAACAGCTCGGGCCAGTGCCGCAGCGGATGCAGGTTGTCGAGCGTCAGGTGCACGCCGTGTGCGAGCGCCCACTCGTACTCGGAGCGCGGCGCGAAGTTGGGCGTGAAGAGCAGCCGGCCCGGGTCGATGCCCGGCGCCGTCTCGAGCACCCGCTCGCACTCGCCCTGGGAGACGCACTCGAAGCCGAGCCCGAGGGCGGCGAATCCCCGGACGATGTCCGGGTGCGAATTGGCCTTCACGGCGTAGAGAACGCGCTCGACGCCGCCGATCGCGAGCAGCTGGCGGGCGGTGTGCTCCATCGTCGCGCGGTCGTAGACGTAGGCGCAGCCGTGCTCACGGGAGATGCGCTCGAGTTCCGCGCGCCGCCCTTCCCACCACGGCGGGCCGCCGGCCGGATGCATGGGCACGAGCCCGTGGATCTGCTCCCAGGTGGGACCGAGCACGTGGTCCGACGGCGCGTTGCGGACGATGACATCGTGGAGGCGGCTCACCAGCCGGTCGCCCTGTTCCTCGTCCACCACGAAGGTGATGTTGAGGTCGTTCGCCGCCTGGGTGACCAGGTAGATGCGCTGCTCCTCGAACAGCTCGAGCGCATCGCCGAGGCGATGCAACGTTGCACGGATGCTTCGCCCCACCAGGCTCACGGCCGCGCAGGGTCCGATCACCTCGACGCGGCAGAGGCGCGACAGCGAGCTCACCAGTGCCTCGAGCGTGCGGGCGTCGAGCGCGTTCGCCGCCGGGTCGAGCGACACGGTGACGGTCGTCTCAGAGGTGGACACGAGGTCCACCGACAGGCCGTGTTCCTTGAACACCGCGAAGGCGTCGGCCAGGAAGCCGACCTGGTGCCACATCCCGAGCGTCTCCATCGAGATGAGCGTGATGCCCTTCTTGGCGCAGACGGCCTTGACGCGTGCGCCGCCGTCGCCACCGGTGGCGGTGACGACCGTGCCCTCGAGCTCGGGCTGCTGCGTGGCGTGCACGGTGAGCGGAATCGAGTACTGCTTCGCCGGCAGGATGCAGCGCGGGTGCAGCACCTTCGCGCCGCTGCTGGCGATCTCCTGCGCCTCGTCGTAGTCGAGCGACTTCAGCAGCCGCGCGTTGGGCACGGCGCGCGGGTTTGCCGTGAACATGCCAGGAACGTCGGTCCAGATCTCGAGGCGTCGCGCGTGCAGCTTGGCCGCAAGGTAGCTGCCCGAGGTGTCGGAGCCGCCGCGACCGAGCAGCACCGTCTCGCCCCTGCCGTCGCTCGCGATGAAGCCCTGCGTGAGCAGCACGCTGCCGCCGGTCGCGAGGCGCTGCTGCAGCGCCGGATCCGGCTCGAAGTTGCAGGTGGCCGAGAGGTAGCTGGCACGTGCACTGGCCGCAGGCCGCTCCTCCGCATGCAGCAGCGTGCGCGCGTCGAGCCACTGCACGTCGAGGCCTTCCGCGGCGAGGTATGCGGCCCCGATGCGCGTCGCCATGAGCTCGCCCGTGGCCATCACGCGGGCGCGCAGCCGGTCGCTCACCTCGCCGATCAGGTGGATGCCCGAGGCCAGCTTGCGCAGTTCGACGAAGTGGTGCTCGAGTTCCGCAGTGATCGGCAGGCCGAGGTCGCGCGAGAGGTCGCAGTGGCGGCGCTCGATCTGCTCCATCACCGGCTCCCACTCGCCCGTCAGTGCCCTGGCGAGCAACTGCTCGAGACGGTCGGTGATGCCCGAGAGCGCAGAGTGCACGACGACGGGATGCAGACCCTCGGCGAGCCGGGCGTGCACTACGCCCGCGACGTTCTTCCAGTTGCTGACGCTCGAGACGCTGGTGCCGCCGAACTTGAGGACGACCCAGCTGGAGTCGGAGGTGTTGGTCATCGAGCGGTCCCCGGGCGGCTCCCGGGATCACGAGCCGGGGGCGAGGCCTGTGTCGTCACACGTCGTCGTAGCCGTCCTTCAGTTCCTTCTGGAGGCGCTTCTCTGCCAGCACGTCCTCGAGCTTGCTCCACGCGGCCTTGCCGCGCTTCACGGCCGTCGTCTTGCGACGGTCGCCGCGGTCGATGAAGCGGTCGTAGTCCTCTTCCTCGCCGCTAGGCACGAAGTCTTCGTCGAGGTCGAAGTGCTGGTCGTCTCGTTCCATTTCGCGGGCCTGGGAAAACCTTGCGTTTTCAACGTCCTGCCAGAATGTCCCGGCGCAGGGCTGCGAACTATATACGAAACTCGGCGCTTCTCAACTGGTTCCTGTTGCGGCGCAATGCGCCCAGACCGCGCGATCCAGCGGCGCACTATTCGGGGGTCGCTCCGACGACGCCTTCGAGCTGCCGCCCGACCGCGCCTGGACGATCGCTGCGTTGCCGGAGACCCACCGCCGCGGTGCCGTCGAGCTGCCGCCCCACTATTGCTGGCCGACCGCGCGGTGCCCAGCAACGGACCAGAGCGGTGTTTTTCTATTTTAAATCATACAAATAGAATTACTTTGTCACGACTAGCACAGGAGCCCCCCGCTCCAGCCCGAGCCCCTCGGCCGCGCTCCGCTCTGCTCGCGCCACCTCGACGACCCCGAAGGAGTTCACGAGGGCGAGGTATTCGCCCGGCCGCACGTCGGAGTACGTCCGCCGCAACGGCAATTCACGGCCGCCCACGCGCACCACTGGGTGGCTGAGATGGTGCAGGTGGACTGCATCGATGTTGCTGATCAGGTTGCCAAAATGGTCGATGGTGACCACCGAGCCGGCCACCTGTGCGGGCCCGACCACGGGGTCCTCCAGCCAGCCCGGTATCAGCTCGGGCACCTTCGGACCGAGCGCGTCCGGCGCCAGGCGCCCGGCAGCGATCTCCGCCGCGAGCGGCGCGAAAATGTCCCGACCGTGGAAAGTCGCGCTCGGCACGCCGATGCCGATCCCCCCGAGCACCTGCGGCTCGACCCGCCGCAGCGTCGCGGTGTCGACCGCCTCGATCACGGCGGCGAGCAGGCCGTTGTCAGGCGCCAGGAAGACGTGGCCTTCCGCCTCGATCACCGCGATGTCGCGCGCGCTGCCCACGCCCGGGTCCACCACGGCGACGTGCACCGTGCCGGGCGGAAAGTAACGGAACGAGCGGGCCAGCCAGAATCCCGCTTCCGCCGGCCAGTGCGCGAGGATCTCGTGGGTGAGGTCGATCATGACCACGGCCGGGAAGCGTCCGACCAGCCGTCCCTTCATGACGCCGACGAAGGGGTCCTTGTGGCCGAAGTCCGTCGTGAGCGTCACCACGCCCGAGGGCGCGAACGCCGCTGCTCGTTGCGACATGCCGTTGTACTCCGAAGCCGATGCCCGAGGCGGCGGGAAACATCAGGTTAAACTGGCCCCGACGCCCTTGCCACGCCGCCCCCCGCCGCATGCCCTATCTCTACCTCGTCCGCCACGCACAGCCGGACTTCGCGGGCCATTACGATTCCGTCACCGAACTGGGGCTGCAGCAGTCCGCATGGCTCGGGCAGCATTTCGCGGCGCGCGGACTGCAGTTCGCCCGTGCCGTCTGCGGCAACCTCGCGCGGCAGTCGGGTACGCTCGAGACCCTGCTGCACCACCTGCCGGGCGCGCCCGCGCCGCAGGTCGATCCGGGCTTCAACGAGTACGACGCGGCCAGCGTGCTCGGCGCATTCCACTGCTGCGACGAGCGCGCGCTGCGCGCCGCCGGGGATCGCCGCGCCTACTTCACCGCGGTGCGCGACGCGCTGCACGCTTGGTCGCGCGCCGAGGGCACGCGCGAGGGCCTCGAGAGCTGGCAGGACTTCGGGAACCGCGTGAAGGTCGCCGCGGATGCCGCCTGTGCCGGCCTCGAGCCGTCCGCAGCCGTGCTCGTCGTGACCTCGGGCGGCGTGATCGGCCGCCTGGTCGCGGACGCGCTCGCGGCGGGCCCGGAGGCTGCGATCCAGCTCAACCTGCAGACGCGGAACACGGGCGTCACCGAGATGGTGCGTGGCCGCTCGATCGCGCGCGTGGTCGCCTTCAACGCGGTGCCGCACCTCGAGCGCGCCGACCGGGCGCACGTGGTCACGCACTCCTGAGAGATCAGGACTGCCGGACGAGCGCGGCCAGGCTGCGCGTATCGATGGTGCTCGCCTTCTGCTCGATCTGCTCGCGGTAGCGAGGCGCGAGGCCGCGCGCCTCGTCGAGCAGGCCGGCGAAGGTCTGCTTCAGCGTCGCGGTGTCCATGGTGCGGCCGGCGGCGTAGTAGCGCTGCGCGACGCGTCCCAGCGCGTAGGTGGTCGCGAACGTCAGGCCGGAACTCGCCGCCTGCCGGCCCACCGAGCGGCCGAGACCGCCACCCAACCCGCCCAGCACGCCGCCTAGCAGCTTGCGGCCGAACTGCTCGAGGTACTGTGAGGTGAGGCCGACACCGAGCGTGGCGAGGAAGTCCTTCGCGTGCGTGCGATCCATCGCGTAACCGTGCGCCTGCCCGATGCGATACACCAGGCGCATCTGCAGCGGGATGATCGCCATCGACGCGATCGTCTCGGGCAGCAGCTCGAGCGCCGCATTGGTAACCGCCGCATTGAGGATCAGCTTGTCCATCTCGGCGTCGGACAGGCTCGACTTGCCTATCACCGTGCCTGCGACCGTGGCGGCGGCCGCGGGTGCGCCGGCGCTCGCGGGCGCATCGGCTGATGCAAAGGCTGCCTCGGCGATTTCATCGGCACGGGAACTGGTCGCGCCGGCCGCCGCGGACGGCAGCTTCAGCAACTCGGCCAGCCTGGCCAGGAACGCCTTCTCGGCGGGGCCCTGCGCGCCGTCCGCGTCGCACACGCCGACGGCCATCTCATAGGCGAGCTGCCGGGCTTCCTGCGACTGCAGCGACGCCGCAACCTGTGCGAGATCCGGCTTCGCGAGCAGCACCTCTCGGTAGAGGCCCGGCAGGTCGAAGCCAGCCTCGGGGCCCAGGGCTTCGGCGACACGCTTGATGGCGGCGCGCTCCCCTTCGTCCTTCAGGCCGTCGGCAAAGGCTGCCATCAGCGCAATGGTGAGGATCGAACGGGTTTCCTCTGCGGTCATAGAGGGACTCCTGCGGTCAGCGAATGCCGGATGAAACGAAGCTCAACGATAGCACGCAGACCGAGCGCATCATTCGTCGCGCGGCAAAGGCGTGGCCCAGCCGGCGAGAGTGGCCAGGACGGGGGCGAACCACAAGAGCTGAGGCTCGATGACGAACAGCAGCGGAGCAAGCGCGAACAGCACCAGCGGCAAGCCGAAGCGCGGGATGTACCAGACGCGACTGACGAAGTGCAGCGAACCGAATAGCGCGAGGACGCTGACCGCGAGGAACGCAAGGAGCCAGGCGATCCACCAATATGTTCCCCACAACTCATCGAACGGCTCGACCAACCCGCGGGCCAAGAGGACCGCAAGCGCGACGGGTCCTATGACGCGGTACCAGCGGACAGCGACAGAAACCCGGGCGTCTTCATCCACGCGTTCAGGAGCAAGGGGTGGTTTGCACTTGCCGCGACCAGGAGCTGACATTGGGTCGCTCCGAACGACGTTCCGACAGCGGTCAAGAGCAGTCTGACGGTTGTCGTCGGTCGGTCAAATACGAGGGAGCCGCAAAGACGCACCCGGTGGGGGCCGTCCTTGATTGGCAGGATTCAGACCTACTCTTGGAATTTGGTCGGAGCGCCGAGATTCGAACTCGGGACCCCTTGCACCCCATGCAAGTGCGCTACCAGACTGCGCCACGCTCCGACCGGGGCGGGATTATAGCGGATCGCCTCAGCGACGGAGCGTCTTCAGCAGTTCCTCAAGCTCGCCACGCATCTGGCGCACGATCTGATGGGTCTGAGTGAGGTCCTCGCGCGCCTCCTCACCCTCGAGGCGGTTGCGCGCCCCGCCGATCGTGAAGCCTTGATCGTAAAGCAGCGAGCGGATCTGGCGGATGACGAGCACGTCCTGCCGCTGGTAGTAGCGCCGGTTGCCACGCCGCTTCACGGGCTTGAGCTGCGGGAACTCCTGCTCCCAGTAGCGCAGCACGTGCGGCTTGACGGCGCAGAGGTCGCTGACCTCGCCGATCGTGAAGTACCGCTTGCCGGGGATTGCCGGCAGCTCGTCGTTATTGCTGGGTTCCAGCATAGGCTTCCACTCGTGCCTTCAGCTTCTGTCCGGGCCGGAAGGTGACCACGCGCCGTGCGCTGATCGGAATCTCCTCGCCCGTCTTCGGATTGCGACCTGGCCGCTGGTTTTTGCTGCGCAGGTCGAAGTTGCCGAAACCCGAGAGCTTCACCTGCTCGCCCGCGGCGAGCGCCGAGCGAAGTTCTTCGAAGAACAGGTCCACCAGCTCACGCGCCTCCCGCTTGTTGAGGCCGAGCTGATCGAACAGCGCTTCGGCGATTTCGGCTTTGGTCAATGCCATGGTTATTGATCTCGTATCGTGGCGCTGTGCTCCCGCTGCAGGTCTGCGACGACCCGCGCCACGACGGCATCCGTTTCGACGTCAGTAAGGGTGCGGGAAATATCCTGCAAATTCAACCCCATCGCGACGCTCTTGAAACCCTCAGTGATGCCGCTTCCACGGTAGACGTCGAACACGACGAGCCCTGCGAGCAGCGCCCCGACGCCGACCCGGACCGTGTCGAGAAGTGCCTGCACCGGCACCGACTCGTCCACGACCACGGCGAGATCCCGGCGCACAGCCGGAAACCGCGAGATGTCCGCATGCTTCGGCAGCGTGGCCGCAAGTGCCGACTCGGTCTCGAGTTCGAACACGACCGCGGAATATGTCAACTCGAGCCGACGCTCCACCTCCGGATGCAGGCGACCGATCCACCCGACGGGCCGGCCGTCGCGCAGGACGCGCGCAGTCTGTCCCGGGTGCAGCGCGGGGTGCTCGGCAGGCACGAACGAGAACGACGGCAGGGCCCCGCTCGTGCGCAGCAGCGCTTCGACGTCCGAGCGTACGTCGAAGAAATCCACGTCGGTTGCCGCGGCGCCCCACTGCTCCGGCCACACCGACCCGGCCGCAATCCCGGCGACCACGTTGATCTCGGCCAGCGCATCTTCGTCGAGCCGGAATTTCCGGCCGATCTCGAACAGCCGCACGCGCGGCTGCTGACGCCGCTGGTTCTCTGTGAGGGCCCGAACGAGGCCTGGCCAGAGTGATACGCGCATTTGCGCGAGGTCGGCCGAAATCGGATTGGCAAGCACGAGCGCAGGCTCGCCCGGACACAGGACGGCCTGCAGCGCCGGGTCGACGAAGCTGTAGGTGATCGCCTCGAAGTACCCGCGCTGCACGAGCAGGTCTGCAATCGTCTCCGGCGTCACGCGGCCTTCGCTGATCGCCGGGATGGCAAGCGGCGTGGCCGGGTCGGTCTCCGGAATGCGGTCGAATCCGTGGATCCGCGCGACTTCCTCGATCAGGTCCTCCTCGATCGAGATGTCGAAGCGCCAAGGGGGCGCAGTCACCTGCCAGCCGCTCTCGAGCGGCTGCACGTCCATGCCAAGCCGTCGCAGGATGCGCTCGATCTCGCCGTCGTCGATATCCGCGCCGATCACGCGGCGAGCGCGCGCCGGGCGGAATGCGATCGCGTTGCGGCGGGGCACGTCCGACGGCAACTCGGCAAGCGTCGTGGGCCCGGGCACACCACCGGCGCAAGCGAGCAGCAGCTCGGTCGCCCTTTCGATCGCCCGCTCCTGCAGCGTCGGGTCCACGCCGCGCTCGAAGCGCTGCGAGGCATCCGTCACGAGCCCGTAACGGCGGCCTCGACCGGCGATGGCGTCGGGACGGAAGAACGCGACCTCCAGGACCACGTCGGTGGTCCCGGCACCGATGCCGGAGTGCTCGCCGCCCATGATCCCAGCCAGTGCGAGCGGCTTGGCCCGGTCGGCGATGACCAGCACCGTGTCGTCCAGCACCACGTCGCGGCCGTCGAGCAGCCGGAGGGTCTCCCCCGGATTCGCCCGGCGGACCACGATGGCGCCCTCGACCTCACGCAGGTCGTAGGCGTGCATGGGCTGGCCGAGCTCGAGCATCACGTAATTCGTGACGTCCACGATGGCGCCGAGCGGACGCAGTCCGGCGCGCCGCAGCCGTTCGCGCATCCACAGCGGCGCCTCGGCGTCGGCCCGCACCCCGCGGATCACGCGCGACGCAAAGCGCGCGCAGCCGGAGCCCGGCGTCAGCTCTACCGGCAGGCTCTCGGACGACTGCGCCGGCACGCGCGGAATCGGCGGCGCGACGAACGGCGTGTCGGTGATCGCAGCCACTTCGCGTGCCAGCCCAAGCATGCCCATGCAGTCGCCGCGGTTGGGCGTGAGATTGACCTCGAGGATGGAGTCCTCGAGCCCCAGCGCGTCCTCGAGCGGCGTGCCCGCTTCGAGCCCGCCCGGAAGCTCCATGAGCCCGCTGCCGTCCTCCGACAGCCCGAGCTCGCGCGAGGAGCAGAGCATGCCGAACGACTCGACGCCCCGCAGCCTTGCCTTGCGGATCTCCATCCCGCCCGGCAACTGGCTGCCGATCGTTGCGAGCGGCGCCTTGAGGCCCGCCCGTGCGTTGGGCGCACCGCAGACGATCTGCAGCAGTTCTCGCCCGCCCATGCTCACTCGGCATACGCTGAGCGAGTCTGCATCGGGGTGCTTCTCGCGCTCGACGATCTCGCCGACCACGACACCACGCAGCGGCGGCGCAGCCGGTTCGAGCCCCTCGACCTCCAGCCCCGACATGGTCAGGCGCGAGGCGAGATCACGCGGTTCGGGAGCCGCTTCCAGCCACTCGCGCAGCCAATTCACGCTGATTCGCATGGGTGCTTCCCGTCGCTCAACCGAACTGGCGCAGGAAGCGCAGGTCGTTTTCGAAATACAGGCGGATATCGTTCACGCCGTAGCGCAGCATGGCGAGACGCTCGATGCCCATGCCGAAGGCATAGCCGGTGTGGCGCTCCGGATCGATGCCGACGTTGCGAAGCACGTTCGGGTGGACCATGCCGCAGCCGGCGATCTCGAGCCAGCCGGTGTTCTTGCACACCCGGCAGCCCTGGCCGCCGCAGAAGACGCACTCGATGTCCACCTCGGCCGACGGCTCGGTGAACGGGAAGTACGACGGCCGGAAGCGTATGCCGAGCCGGCGCTCGAAGAAACGCTCCACGAAGTGGTGAAGCACCGACCGCAGGTGCGCGAAGCTCACGCCCTCGTCCACGACGAGTCCCTCGACCTGGTGGAACATCGGGGTGTGCGTGACGTCCGAATCGCAGCGGTATACGCGCCCCGGCATGATCATCCTGAGCGGCGGCTTGTCGCGCAGCATGGCGCGGACCTGCACGGGCGAGGTGTGCGTGCGCAGCAGCCGTCCGTCCGGAAAATAGAACGTGTCGTGCATCGCCCGCGCCGGATGGTCGGCCGGAATGTTGAGCGCCTCGAAGTTGTGCCAGTCGTCCTCGACCTCGGGGCCCTCCTCGACCGAGAAACCGGCAGTACGGAACAGGGCCTCGATGCGCCGGCGAGCGCGGCTCACCGGATGCAGGCCGCCCGGCTGCTGGCCACGGCCCGGCTGGGTGACGTCGATGCGGCCTGCGGCGAGTGCGCGCTCGAGGGCCTGCTGCTCCAGCGCCGCGTGGCGCTCGGCGATCCGCGCGGAGAGTTCGTCACGGACCGCGTTGATCCGCGCTCCGGCCTCCCTGCGGGCCTCGGGGGGGAGCGCGCCCAGCGACTTGAGCAGCGTGGTCACGGCGCCCTTCTTGCCGAACAGCTCGACCTTGAGGGCCTCGATCTGCTCCGTCCGCTCGCAAGCGGCGACTCGACCGCGCACCTCGGCGGCGAACCTTTCCAGGTCGGTCGTGGATTCGCTCATGGCTGCGTGTCGCTTTCCGTCCAGCGAGATCAAAAAGAAGGCCGGGCCGCTCGCGCGCCCCGGCCTCTTGGGATGCCGGCGGCGCGGCCTCGAGGGCCGCGCCGGCCAGGATCACCGGGCGCCCAGGCTCGCCTTGGCCTGCTCGGCGATCTTGCCGAACGCCTCGATGTCATGCACCGCGAGATCAGCGAGCATCTTGCGGTCGACCTCGAGCCCGGCTGCCTTCAGCCCGGCCATGAGGCGGCTGTAGCTGAGCTCGTAGCCGCGCGCCGCGGCGTTGATGCGCGTGATCCACAGCGCCCGCATATCGCGCTTCTTGGCGCGGCGGTCGCGGTACGCGTACTGGCCGGCCTTGATGACGGCCTGCTTCGCGGTGCGGAATACCTTTCGGCGGGCGTTGTAATAGCCCTTCGCCTTAGCGAGGATCTTCTTGTGCCGGCGTCCAGCGATGACGCCACGCTTAACTCGTGCCATGGGTCACCTCGCTCAGGCGTGGGGAAGAAGTTGATCGAGCCGGTTCAGGTCCTGCT
>Ga0209391_10000390_pt1 | contig 20300 bp, 18 predicted proteins | sample PPLLak3March2015_FD_187246 | JGI IMG/M metagenome (GOLD analysis project Ga0209391, IMG submission 187246) | Freshwater sediment microbial communities from Prairie Pothole Lake near Jamestown, North Dakota, USA - PPLs Lake P7 Core (1) Depth... | ecosystem: Environmental > Aquatic > Freshwater >...
TCCAAATTTTTTAGATCGTGGTACCGGATACAATTATTTCGACGGTTCTGCATGGGGGCCAGCACCAACTGTGAGGATTGAAAGTATACGCACTGGCTGGCCATCTTATGCGCCCTATGGTGAAAACGGTGAAATTGTGGTTTCGCATGATTTTGCATTGGGACAGCTTCGTTATATGATCAGGGATACCAAAGGTACCGGGACCTGGTCAGAAACAGTATTTGAAGCACCGGTTGACCAGAAAATATCATGGCCCCGAGCAACTACTTCCGGAATAAACCATAATGTGATCCAGATGCTGGCAATTACATGGCCGGAAGCTAATACAGGGACAATTTACGAAGGCCTTGACGGTGCGCTCCTCTATTCCAGATCAACTGATGGAGGCTCAACCTGGGACCCGCAAAATGTAATCCTCAATGGATTAAATTCAAATTATTATACAGGATTCAGCGCGGATATGTATGAATGGGCAGTAAGCAACAATGACAACATTGCTTTCCTGGTAGGTGATGCATGGAGGGATTTTGTTTTGATGAAATCGACCGATGGAGGAGATACCTGGAATAAAACTGTGATTTGGGAATGTCCTTATCCGTTATTCAATCCAGCTGCACCTTTCGAAACAGACACGTTTTATTGCGTTGATGGCGCTCACCACCTTGCTTTTGACAGTGAAGGAAAGGTTCACGTTGTATTCGGAATAAACAGGGCACGAGGAGCGGCCGACGGGACTGAGTGGTACCCATTTGTCGATGGAGTGGGCTACTGGAACGAAAGCAGACCTACCTTTTCAAATTCATTGGAAGCATTGAACCCATACGGTGAAGATGGATCGGAACTGGTGGAGGATTATAGTTTGATCGGCTGGATGCAGGATACCGACGGCAACGGTGCTCTTGATATTTTGACTACCGATGGAGCACAAGGTCTTTATTACATCGGAGCATCGAGCATGCCACAAATTACAATTACAGAGAATGACGAAATCTACATTGTTTATTCGTCAACAACTGAATACTACAATGATAATTTTCAAAATTACCGTCATTTGTGGGCACGATATTCTCCCAACGGGGACTTCTGGGGCAAGTTTGTTGATCTTAATGCAGATCTCATCCATACTTATGATGAATGCGTATTCCCTTCCCTTGCATCAAAGTCAGATGATTACTTCTACCTGATCTACCAAACGGATGATCTTCCTGGTTTAGCAGTGAGGGGGGATTTGGATCCATATTCAAACAATACAATATGGTTTATGAAGGAAAACCTCGATGATATATTCGTTGGAAATAAGGGAAACCTTACTCCTGTGTATGACTATGATGTCCTACAGAATTATCCGAATCCTGCATCAGATTTGACAATTGTAAAAGTTAATATCAGGCATAATACTAATTTGACAATTGATGTGGTGAACATGTTGGGACAGAAAGTTATGACTGTAGATGCAGGCAGAGTTAAACCCGGAATGAACCAGGTTGTATTGAATGTTTCCAACCTCACTCCCGGCATATATTTTTACACTGTAAAAGCCGGAGAAGCTAAAGTCACAAAGAAGATGATAGTAGAATAATTCTCCATAATAAAAACCAAAAACCCCTGTGATAGAAATTCTCAGGGGTTTTTTATTTTATCAGGGCTATACTGCATTCCCTATACAAGACAGATCATTATTCCTCCATCAGTTCCTTTTTTGCTGCCAGTAATTTTTTCATCTCCTCTTTGCCGACCTTAGGATAAGAAAGCTTCAACTTTTCAAATTCAAAAAATATTACCGAGCCGAGGCAAATACGTGTGAACCATTTATCATCAGCCGGCAGGACATACCAGGGAGCGTGTTCCTGCGAGGTTGCGCTAAGCATTTCTTCATAAGCCTCCTGGTATTGATCCCAATGCCTGCGTTCGGCAGCATCAGCTACAGAAAATTTCCAGTTTTTCTCAGGGTTGTCAATCCGTTCGAGGAAGCGTTTCTTTTGCTCATCTTTTGATACATGTAAAAAGAATTTCAGGATAATCGTTCCATTGTCATAAAGATTTTTTTCAACCCGGTTGATCTGCTTATACCGCTTTTCCCAGAATTTCTTATCAATATCCTTTATTGATTCAATTCCCGGGATTCGCTCATTCAAAATATATTCAGGATGAACACGGGTTACCAGAACATTTTCGTAATGCGAACGGTTAAAGATTCCGATCTCACCCCGGCCCGGTAAAGTTTTGTAATGCCTCCAAAAATAATCATGATCCAATTCTTCGCCGGAAGGTGATTTGAAACTGGTAACCTTTACACCCTGCGGATTAAATCCGCTCATGACATGCTTGATGGCTCCATCCTTGCCTGCAGCATCCATCGCCTGTAAAATGATCAGTACGCTGTAACGATTATCAGCATAAAGCATATCCTGCATTCGGGCAAGCTGTTTAATCCCGTTTTCAAGCAATTCTTCACCCTGTTTTTTATCAATCATTTTATGATCGAAATCAGTATTAAAATCAGCAAGGGATATTTTCTTACCCTCTTTGATCATTAAAGTTTTCAGGTAATCCTCCATTTGATTGCGTAGGGTCATAAGTTTGGTGAATTTAAGTGTAGTTATTATATTTTTGACAAAGGATGTCTTTTTGATTCGTAAAGATAGAAATTATTTATCAAAAGCTGATATTTGAATGATGGTTCCTAAAGTCAGAATACTTAAGTAAAGCAAAGTTTTTATAAATATCCAATACCCGGAATTTCAATATAATTTTAGACAATAGTAGGTTCAATAGTAAACCACTTTAACTCCCGGCTTTGCTTCTTTGAACTTATCCACCGTTTTGGAGGTAATTTTTGTATTGTAACATTCAAGGGATTTCAGCCTTGGCAGCTCAAGCAAGGATTTAAGACTCTTAATTAATGTATTATTTAGTTTGATTTCTTCCAGCTTCATCAAATCTTCTACCGGGTCAATTGATTTTATTTGAGTACCAGAACCATTCAGTGATCGGAGATTGAGCAATACGGCAATGGGATCAAGGTCTTCGACCGGTGTATTTTCAATGTCCAGCTTTTGTAATTTACTTAATCCTGATAATGGGGTAAGATCGCTCACCGGGCTTTGGTTGCATTGGAAGACTTCCAAATTCGTTAACTGCGAAAGGGGCTGAAGATTACTCACCTGGGTGCCGCTCATGGTCAGGTTTTTCAAGCCGCTTATCATCGTAACCGGACTAAGGTCATTAATTTGGCTGTTATCTTTAATGACCAGCGAATCGAGGAATAAAATCAGGTGCAATTGTTCCTTTGTTGGTGGAGAATCAATTTTAAACTGACCGGAGAAAAGATTTTTCCATGCAACCGACAGGCCATTCCACCAGCCTTCCAATTCGTTTGTTTTATATACCACGATGCAACCGGAATTCTTCTCCCTGAACTGAAATGCTTTGGAATCATTAATTCCTGAATTATCGGCATAAATTGTTTTCAGGTCAGATAGCTTTTCCAATGACGAAATCGATGCCACCTGGGTATTTTCAATATTCAGTATATGCAAACGGCTCGAATTGGTTAAGAAGTCAATTGAACTGAGGGTATTGTTCGAAATATTGAGGTCTTCCAGTTCCCGTATCTCTGAAACGGGTGTAAAATCTTTAAGATTAGTGGCAGACACGTTGAGGACTGTAAGATTAAAAAGCCTTTTGACCGGATTGAGTGTGGTTATATCTTTATTGCCCGAAATATCAAGCTTGGCAATGGTTAATACCTGGTGTAACTCTTCCTGCGTTGGCTGCTCGCTGATTTGGGCATTTTTTCTTACAATTTCCTTCCAGGGATTTTCGAGGTTCTTCCAGCCCGAAAACAAATCCTCTGATTCAAAGATCACCAGGCATTCAGGATGATCCCGCATGTACTGAATGGCCTCAGCTTTAGGAATTTCTGTATTGTCGCAATAAATTCTTTTCAGGCTTTTAATACCTTTCAAAAATTCAAGCGAAGTTACACTGGTATTGCTGATCCTCAAAACTTCCAACCGGGGCAGATCAATAAGGGATTCGAGTGAAGAAACGGCTGTGTTTTCACAATTAAAATAAGTAAGATTTGTAAGCTCTTTAACCGTATTCAGGTTGTTCACACTTGTACCTGATACGTCTAAGCTTTCAATCGCTTTAAAATCTGCCAAAGGGCTTAAATCATAAATCCTTGTATTGCTGCAATCAAGGATTTTAAAGTTTTTCATCTGGCTTACAAAATCGAGGTTGGTAATCTTAATTCCTTCACATTTCAGGTTCACAATGTTGACTAAACCCCCGATTGGTGTAAGATCATTTATCAAGGTATAACTGCAATTCAAGTCTTTAAGGGTAGTTGAATAATACAGGGGCTGGATATTGTCCACCGGCGTTTCTGAGCAATTCAGCATCTCAAGATGATTTAAATTGCGGATGGGAAAAAGATCGGTAACCATCGTGTTTGAACAATTAACTTCCCTGAGCTCTGTAAGCTCGGTCAGAGGGCCGAGGTTATTAATTTCATGGTTATTTGAAACATCAATTTGCTGCTGCTTAAGGATGCCCCTGAGTTTGGTATAAATAGGTTCGGTGTTGAAATAAAATGTATCAGACGAAACTAAAGTGGTTGAATCTAATTTCTTTTCATCGGGCAATGCAATTTGATAATTCAAAGTAGAATCGGTGGGGGCAAGAAGGGTATCGGGGTTTTGTGAAACAACTACCATACTATCAGAAAAGAAGTAAATATTGGAAAGTTCTATCGAATCTGAAATGAAAACATTTTTCCCAAAGATTTCTTTCCAGGTAAAAGCAAGGTTATTCCACCAAACTTTGGTTTCTTCTTTTTCGTCAAGTTTGGTTGTATAGATGCTGGCTATCTTAAGGGTGTTGGCGTTGACATCAAGATTTACCTCCATGTACCTCACTTTTCGCGAACTTACAGAATCACCTGTCACGGTCAGGCCATTCAGCGACCGGTTGAAAGTCACTTTAAAGTAATGCTTGTTTTGCTCATTGACGAAATGTGTGATGTCGGCAATTACAAATTCAAATTTTGCCCGCCGGTAAAAGAAACCAATGTCCTTTAAATAAGCCTGAACATCCTTGTATAAAGGAACTTCACGGTTCTCATCCAAATCATCCTCTACCTGCACTTTGTCATTCAGGAATATTTTCAGGTAGCTTTCGTTGATGACGATTTCCTTTTCCTTTGCAATAGATGTTGGGTCGCCTAAAAAGTTAACCGTACTCTCTAAAAATTTAACAAGGCTGGTTACCTGCTGTTTATATTTTTCGAGCTCCGCTGTGGTTAAAGAACCTTTATTTTGTGCAAAAATACCTGCCGAAAAACATAGAAGCATAGGAAAGATCAGGAATCTGGTAAATTTTTTCAAGGCAAATAGAATTTAATGAGTTCTTCTTTTTCAGAATCTGTGATTTTATACAATTTTGAAATCAGCCAACCGGAATTGTTTCCAGGCCTGTTGAAATAGGAAAGCTCGAAATACCACCCATCGATCTGGAAAAAATGAAACTTCATCTGGCCCGCATTCACAAAGCTCATGTTTCCATTTTTTATTTCATAAAACAAAAGGGAAAGATAATCCGGTTGATAAGTCTGACTTGCATAATATTCGACGTAATTTTTATCCCTGAAAGCTTTATAAATATTCATGAAGTCAAGTTCATGGCTCATGGGATGCAAAAAAGAATTGCCAATCTCGCTTTCTTCTCCTTTATAGAACAATCGCAGGAAGCGATTAAAATATACATTGGTGATCACCCATTTCGAGCCCAGGTTCTCATTTTCAAGTTGTAAAAACAAGAGCATATTTTCTTTGCTCCCATAATAATTAAAAGTGGCAGCGAGCTCTGCAAACCATGATCCGCCGTGAAACTCCAGGAACTTAGCAGAACCGGAACGTGTAACGTCTTCAATAAATTCTTCTTTAATATCCTGATCAATAAAACTGCTCGACTGATCAAAGATCATGTTCAGATAAGTATTTCTGAATTCATTGTCACGGTATAGGTTGTCACCCGGATAGTAACGAACTCCGAAACGGTCTTCTTCGTTGTTAAAACGTCTGAAAAACTGGTTTACCTGCTTGGTTTGTGCATATAGTGAACTTTCATCACCGGTAAGGCTGCCGAGGCTATTTTGAGCAGTTGCCGCTGAATACAACACCACAAATGGCAATACAAGAAAGAATAGTTTATACCAGGACATTCTTAAAGCATTATTATGAATAGATCAATGGATTGAGGCTGTCTCAAATATCCTTCGGGACAGCCTCTTTATTCAATAGTTTCTTTTGTGATCAAAAATCAGATCAGGGCTTTGAAGTCTCCTTTACCCTGATATCTCCAAGCAACACATCCCAAAAACCGATTAATCGCCCGGCTATTTGTGTTTCCTTCCGTTTTACATAAACAGTAATATCCTTTTTAGTTACGTCCTGGTATACGAGTCCACCTTCTTTGTCGTAACCTGAGAATTTCTGAAAAATCGTAATCACACCCACATAGGTTCCATCCGGTTGCTTTTCCAGGTCGCTGACATATTCGATTTTATACCACTCTACATCAACTTTGCTGTAATTTAAACGCATCAACCTTTCCAGGTAGGTTCGTACCGGGTAATAATTTACATCTTGTGTAGTTAAAGTTGATACACCCACTTCACTGCCATCCATAAAGAGCTCAACAGCACGGTCAATCACCCTGGTAGCTTCTGAATATTCTGTTCCCTTATCACCAATCAGGGTAATGTACTTACTGAGATCGCGAACCTTTTCCAATGCCAGGGAATCAATTGCCTGTTTGCGCTGCGGACTAAGATTATCCTGGGCGTTTAGGCTGAGAGAAAAAGAAGCTAATACGATTGCAATAACAAATATTTTCGATTTCATGTTTATTTATTTTTTAATTAATTCAAGTTCCGTAATCTGTCCGTATGAGTCAAACTTTACACTGAAAATATCATTGGTATACTTTTTCTGGTCTTTTACAAAATTCAGATATTTTTCAATGGTTGTCGGTTTGTCATAATCTGTTATGCCGTCGGCCTGGCTGATAATGATTAATACTGGAACATCTTTTCCGGCATACAATTTCATAGCTTCGACTATTTTATTATTGGCTGTGGTTACATCTTTCGCATAGGCTATCTGTATAAAATAATCATTGATGTATCCATACCCGACATTCTCCTTCTTTTTCTCTTTTTCGAGTTGCTTCTGCTCTTCCAGTAACTTTAGCCTGGCTTTTTCCTTTGCAATTTTATCTTCAACCTGCTTTATCAGGGCATTTACCCCGGGATCATTCAGATTTTGCGATTTAATATCGTTCAAACGGCGCTCCATCTCTGCCAGCGGCATGGTTCCGTTATCATCAAGTATTGATTGAAGTTCCGCTTTAGCCTTATCAACTTTGTCAGCATATTCTTTTGCTGCAGCTTCCTGGGCAAGCTTTTTTTTGCTCTTACAAGCGCTTGTACTGAAAACAATTCCTCCAATCATTAAAAAAAGGAAAAGCTTCAGGGATAATTTCATTGCATTACTACTTTTCATAATTATTAATTTTATTCCTAATTAATTGAATATATTGATTAAACTATAACAACGCTCAATCAGCTATGTTATTTATAACGAGCAAAATTACATAAATTTGATGCCAGAAATTTCGATGAAAAAAAAACATTTCAACATACCTGTTTTTATACCCGAACTGGCATGTCCTTTTCAATGCATCTATTGTAACCAGAAGAAAATCTCAGGTTGTTTAAAAGTACCTTCCTCCGAAGAAATTAACAAAATGATCAATGACCATTTATCGACCATTCCAAATGAAGACACCGATACCGAGCTGGCTTTTTTTGGCGGGAATTTTACTGGCCTGAGTCCAAATGAACAGGAAAACTTTCTGAAGATTGTACAACCGTTCATTGAAAAAGGTAAGATTTCCGGCATAAGGGTTTCAACCAGGCCGGATAATATAGACCTGGATGTTTTAAAACTGCTGAAAAAATACAATGTAAAAACCATCGAACTCGGCGCACAATCGATGGATAATAAAGTGCTGAGGCAGGTCGGTCGGGGACATACTTCAGAAGATACTATTGAAGCAGCAATGATGATTAAAGAAGGGGGCTTTTCGCTGGGACTTCAAATGATGATTGGCCTTCCGGGAGATACTTTACAAAAATCAATTTGCTCTGCCAGAAAAATTATAGAGCTGAAATCCGATAATACCCGCATCTACCCTGTATTAGTGATCAAAGGAACCAGGCTTGAAGAACTTTATAGAACCGGCGAATACCAGCCGCTTACATTGGATGAAGCTGTTACATGGTCGAAAGAGTTATTAAAAATATTTGAAGAAGCAAATGTTAAAGTGATCCGAATTGGGTTACATCCATCAGAAGGATTGCTTTCTGGTGATGAACTGGTTGCTGGCCCGTTTCATCCTTCATTTCGGGAATTAGTTTTAACAGAGGTATGGCACGATTTGCTTGAACCGCTTAAAGAAAAAGGTAAAAAAGTTGAAATCACCGTGGCCCCTGACCAGCTGAATTATGCGATTGGTTATAATAGCAAGAATAAAAAAATGCTTCTTCACCATTTCAATCAGGTTGCTTTTATTCCTGATCCTGCTCTGCAAGGCAGAAATTTTATTTGTTCTTATCTTTAAAATTTAAGGACTGATAATATCACAAACCCCCTAAAAACCAGAATGAATTAATGATGACAATTTACAGGTTATCCACAGTTGTTTTTATTTTACTAATTTCATGCTTATTATCCTTATCATAGGTTCCAGGTATTGATCTTTAGCTTTTGATTGGTGTATTATTTGAACAACATCCATTCCACCAATAACTTTCCCAAAAGCTGCAAATCCCTGCCCATCAGGATTTCGCGTACCCCCATAATCAAGCTCGGGTTGATCACCGACACAGATAAAAAAATCGTCTGTTGCTGTGCCAGGTTCATTACGGGCCATAGACACCACGCCGTTTTTATGTAAAATCCCGGTTTGAAGTGTAGTTTCATGGGGTATTGGGGGCAATTCATTTGGGTCATTATCTTTGAACAATCCTCCCTGAATTACCTCGATTTTAATTGCATTACCCGGTTGATTGTCCTTCTTCACAACACGATAAAAATTGGCTCCTTCATACCTGTTCTCTTCAACATATTTTAGAAAATTCAAAGCGGTTATTGTGGCTTGATTTATATAAAGCTCAATGATAATATCTCCAACCGCAGTTGTGATGATAACCTTTGGATTTCCGGTATTGCAGGAGCAAATAAAACCAGTGGCAAAAATGCAGATCGAATAAGCGCAAAGCTTCAGGAATTTCTTCATTTTTAAACCTGTTTTAGCTATCATACATTTAAAATCTTAAAGAGAGGCAACTCAATCCGCCGTCCAGCTTTCTAAACTCCGAAACATCAACCGCAAGAGCAGTAAAACCAGCTTGTTCAATCATTTTTAAAGTTTTATGAAATCCTTCCGGTACCAGCACATTTTCATTTATCCTGATGCAATTAGCAGCATAATTTTCATCATCATCAATTTTCACTATATTGAATTTGTCAAACTCAGGTTTTGAAGTGAATTCGCCTGCAGCCACCAGCGTGTTATTCCCGAGATAAGCAACACCAGACTTCAGGTGCAAAACATTTTTTAAACTTACCATCGATCCGGTCATTCCGTGTTTTTCCAATATCCTTATCAATTGCCGGGCACCTTCCATGTTGGTTCTTTCAGATAAGCCGATGAAATAATGCGATCCGATCATTAAGACATCGCCTCCATCGAGAGTTCCGGGGGGTTGGATTTCTTCAATGATCTTGTTAAAAAGATTGAGAATTTCTCTTAATCCGGCAATTTCGCCTTTGCGTGAAACTGCTCCGGGCTGTGTAATGACCACACAATAAGGAGTGAAGATTGCTACATCCTCTACAAAAGTCGAATCAGGATACCGATCATCGGGTGGCAATATTGTAACTTCCAATCCACAAATCCTCAAAGCATCAATGTATAGTTTATGCTGTTTTAAAGCCAGGTTATAATCTGGTTTGCCCAATCCTGCTGAAGATAAGCCGCTGGCCATATTTTTACAAGGTGTTTTTACAATTGCTTTTGTAAACATAATTTTTAAGTTACTTGCTTAATTGACATACAAAATAATACAGCTAAAGTCTGCAATAATTTATTTATTTGCAATAAATACTGACTTGAGAAATTTTAATCATGATTATCATTGCCGATAAACGGATACCAGCTAAAGCAAAAAAATCGCTTGAAGAATATGGCGAGGTAATACCCTTTTCCACTGAAGGGATCACATACCCGGCAATCTCCTGTCATCCTGATATTTTTTTCTGTAAAATGAATGATAGATTGATACTCGCTCCGAATGTTCCGGAAAAGTTTATAAACATTCTCATAAAGGAGGACATTTCGTTCCTCGAAGGGGAATTACCAGTGGGAGAAAAGTACCCTGATACTGCCAAATACAACGCAACCTGTAATTCAAAATACCTGATCCATAATTTCAGATACACCGATTCCGTAATTTCAAACCATGCAGAGGAACTTGATTTGATTCATTCGGGACAGGGGTATACCCGGTGCAATCTTATCGCTTTAAAAGATGATCATTTTATTACATCAGATGCTGGGATTGCAAGAGTTCTCAGTGGATATGGTTTGAAGAATTTGTATGTTGATCCTGGAGATATTCTATTGCCGGGTATGAAGCACGGATTTTTCGGCGGAGCTTGTGGGATTTTTGAAAATAAAGTATTTATCCTTGGACGACTGGATAAATTCAAAGAGGGTGATAAGGTAAGGAATTTCCTCGAAGACCTGGATTATGAAATCATTGAACTCTATGATGGGCCTTTGTTTGACGGAGGCAGTATATTGTTTCTTTAATTGAATCTTACCTCTTGAAATCTTTTAACCAATTTCTTTAACTTCGCAACCTTAATTTTTATACCTGATTTATGTTACGTACGCATACTTGTGGTGAATTGACAATTCAGCATACCGGAAAGGAAGTGACACTTGCCGGATGGATTCAAAAATCGCGCGATCTGGGAGGAATGACCTTTATTGATTTGCGCGACAGATATGGAATTACTCAACTTGTTTTTAATATGGAAACCCGTTCTTCTCTTTGTGAGCAAGCAAGAAAACTTGGAAGAGAATTCGTCATCCAGGTTACGGGAAAAGTAGCTGAGCGTAGCAATAAAAATCCGAAAATGTTTACCGGAGATATTGAAATCATTGTTGATAAGCTTGAAGTTCTTAATTCATCGATGACACCGCCATTTACAATTGAAGATAATTCCGACGGAGGCGATGAACTCAGAATGAAATATCGTTACCTCGACTTACGAAGAAATCCGCTGAAACAAAATATGGCTTTGCGCCACCGAATGGCGATGGAAACGAGGAATTATTTGGATTCTCTTGGATTTTTTGAAATAGAAACACCTTTTCTCATCAAATCCACACCGGAAGGTGCAAGGGATTTTGTTGTTCCGTCACGGATGAATGAAGGACAGTTTTATGCTCTGCCTCAATCGCCACAGACCTTTAAGCAAATTCTGATGGTAGCAGGTTACGACCGCTATTTCCAGATCGTGCGATGTTTTCGTGATGAAGACCTGCGCGCTGACCGTCAACCTGAATTTACCCAGATAGACTGCGAAATGTCATTTATTACCCAGGAAGACATTCTATATACTTTTGAAGGCCTGGCAAGGAATCTTTTTAGCAAAGTAAAAGGGATTGTGTTGGACGAATTCCCCCGGATGACCTTTGATGAGGCCATGAAAAACTATGGTTGCGATAAGCCGGATCTCCGGTTTGGGATGAAATTCATAGAATTGAATGATTTGGCTAAAAATAGAGGATTCAGCGTTTTTGATGTTTCAGAATTGGTTGTGGGAATTTGTGCCGGTGGATGTGCTGAATATTCCCGCAAACAATTGGATGAATTGACTGAATTTGTCAGGAAACCACAGATCGGAGCGAAGGGACTTGTATACATCAGGTTCAATCATGACGGAACGATTAAATCGACAATAGATAAATTTTTCAATGAGGAAGCCTTAAAAGGTTGGGCTGAAAAATTCAGTGCAAAACCAGGCGATCTCATCCTTATCCTTGCCGGTGAAAAGAATAAAACCCGCAAAGCCCTTAGTGAATTGCGGCTTGAAATGGGTAACCGCCTTGGATTAAGAAATCCGAATGTCTTTAAACCATTGTGGGTGATGGATTTTCCATTGCTTGAATGGAATGAGGAAACCCAACGCTATTATGCCATGCACCACCCTTTTACTTCGCCCAAGCCGGAAGATGTTGAAAAGATGGAAACAGATCCGGGGTCCATCAGGGCAAATGCCTATGACATGGTCATTAATGGGGTGGAAATCGGTGGTGGTTCCATCAGGATCCACAATAAAGATCTTCAGAAACGGATGTTTACCCTTCTTGGGTTCTCTGATCAGGAAGCGCAGAACCAGTTTGGATTCCTGATGAATGCCTTTGAATACGGCGCTCCTCCTCATGGTGGCATTGCCCTTGGCTTCGACAGATTGGTGGCGATGTTTGGAGGTTCAGATTCTATCCGGGATTACATAGCTTTTCCGAAAAACAATGCAGGAAGAGATATGATGATTGATTCTCCTTCCGAAATTTCACAGGATCAATTGAATGAGCTGAAGTTAAAGGTTGCCAAATAAGGAGATTTCAGTTTATTTCTCTAAAAGAATTTAAGTTTAGGTAATTCTGTCAATCCAATATTCCGGACTTCGGTGATGATGGGCAACCGCAATGATGTTGACCTTATTTTCGTGTATTACAAAAATCAGACTATATGGAAATTTTTTAAGGATTGCTTTTTTTGTATTAGCTGAAAAAGCAGGCCATGCAATTGGAAATTGAGATATCAATTTAATAACTGTTAAAACTTCATCGAAAAATACTTTTCCAAGACCTTGCGACTGTATATTATAATATTCAATTGCATCATCCAATTCAATAAAAGCAGGTTCGCTAAATTCAACAACCATTTTATTTGTATTTTTCAATGATGTCATTCAGCGAAATAGTTTTAACTTTTCCTTCTATTAAAGCTTCGTATCTTTTTTCAGCTTCATGTGTCCATTTCCCTTCAATTTCTTTATCAGGACTATCCAAACTGGCTGCTATTCTCTCAATGAGTTCCAGTCGCTCTGATGGCCTCAGCTTCAATGATTTTTGATAGATGGACTCTATATTTTCCATATTAAATTTTTTTGCAATAAGCACAAAGTTAATAAATTTTCACCATTGAATTAACCCAGTGAAAGTTGTTACAGAAAGTTTGAAGATTATGGCTCTCCATTAGTTAATCTTAACAGGATTAACAATCAGAAAATGGCCAAATGAAGCCATCCTATTATTAACCGACTGAATAAATTGTGCCTCTCGTTAGGTTGTCAAATTCCTGGTTTATTGAGATATCTTTAATTTCTATTCCATTCATCAATAGCTGACAAGGCCGCTGGCACATAATACAGGAATTCCAAACTCATTATTAATCATGGTTTCCTTATCAGCCTGTGCAAAATAATAATACTCATCGGTCTTTACCGACATGATCGAAATTAAACCGGCATTGACCTTATTGGCATATTGAAGGGTTTGTTTTGCGAAGCCAACTGAAATTACAGTAACCTCTTCCGCTACACGCTTAAATGGAATTTTATTTTCTTCGAAGTGACGGATTGCAAAAGCTGTATTTTCCCTAAGTTTTGGTGAACCCTCATCACCTTTGCGGATGACAGAATAAATATGAACTTCCGAACCGAATAATTTAGCCATCATTGCAGTAGCATCAATTAATGACCTGAATCCTTCGTGCCCGCCAACCGGCAATACAATCGGGTTAAAATTCCTGCAGGCACAATCTGCCTGAACCACAAGGCAAGGTATTTTAACCTTTCGAATCAGCTTTAACATATCGGCTCCCAACAACTTCTGCTTAATCCCCTTTATTCCATGTGTTCCAATTACCATTAACTGGTGGTCAAATTTGTTGGACACCCTTGGAATTTCATCGAAAATATTACCGGCAGTAACTTTAAAATCGCAATTTACCCCTTGTTTTAAAACTTTATCCGCCATTTCTTTAAGCTTCTCTTCAAAACCGGAAGATTTGATTTTATTAGCCGATTCATTATTGACGACGTGAAAAAGTGTAATTGAATAGTTTCCATTAAGGGCAATTGCAACAGACTGCTTTATTGATTGGTCTGAAGCTGCTGTAAAATCTACCGGTACGATGATCTTTTTAGTGTCCATATTCTCTGATTTGGGATACAATGATATTGATGTTTTTCATATTCATAAAACAATTCGGGACTCTTTTTCTAATAAATGTTAGCTAAACAAATTAATTGAAATATCCTTTCTGGATACAAAGACACATAAATTCCCAAATTGTTCAGGCAATCAATAATAATTCTTTACCTCATCTGTTGGAACCAGCTTTCCGTTCTGAATGGCAAAAACCATCCAGGCATTGCCTTTTTGCTTCTCGGAGAGTTGCCAGATGTTCAATAATTTGCCTTCCCCGTAAATTTTAACCATTGCATTCGATTTTGAAAGCTCCTTTGAATTTTTGCTTTTCTGATTGGTGAAGTCCTTTACATAATAGGTATATTCGGCTTTTTCGTCTATGTCTTTGACTGTAATGGTTTCCGGGCCATAACCATCGCGATCATCACGGTCAAGGACTGCTTTACCATCGGCAGAAGTCAGTTTCTCCCGATAAGAAATGTGGTATTCTCCTTCTTTTACAAAATGGGCATCCAGGTCTTCGGGTTTTTTATCCCAGTCGAGTACAATGCGAATAGCGCCCATTGATATCACCGGCGAAACGGTAAACCGGTTCCGGAAAATGGTTTCTGCTATGATTTCAAACTTATTGTTTTCAGAAATAAAGCCCTCCTTTTCAAATGAGAACGGATAAATGCCATCGGGTTGCTTCGCAAACCTTATTTTGCCTTCAAGGTCGGTTGTTAAAGTCTGAAAATCCTGAATAGCAATGGTGGCATCAGCCACCGGGTCGCCATTTTCGGCATTGAGGAAACGCAAAGTGAGCATACCTTGTTCTTCGGCTCCGGCATCATCAAGCTGGTCGCGCATTTTATCAATCTGAGAAACAGAACTTAGGGTAAAGCCCAGCATCAGTAAAAACAGAAAAACAATCTTTTTCATATTGCAGGTGTTTAAGTTATTTTTTATTTTCTTTTCACAACTATTCCATATTGTTCTACAATCCTATCCTCTAGAGGAATCTGGTAAATCCATTTCATAATATTATTCACTTTTACATCTTGCATAAAAGGAATGTTTTCTTTCGTAAAAACGAATATCAGCAAATTGTATTCCTTATCTTTATCTTCATTATCTATGCCGAAATAATATCCATCCATGTTCTGATTGATAGGAAAATCAACTTTTTCGTTCTTTTTGAAAATTCGTTCAGGATCATCTTTCAGGTAACTATAAGCCGGATTATTATAGGGGTAAAGAATAAACGCTGTCTCATCCGTAACATTGAAAATTTTCAGATAGCCATCTTTGGAAGCAGTGAAACTGAAAACCAAAGGATCGTCCTCAAGATATAATTCCTTAATTCCGTCGACTTTTATAATCAATGCAGGATCTTTTTTTTCTTCATGCTTATAAACAATTGCTGAAATCTCCACCTCGATCAGGATGTTCCCAAATTCATTGATATCTCTTTTTATTTCCTTCACCTCTTCCACCATAATGTCAGCGCCGGTCTCAGTGGAAACGAATGATTGAAAAATTTCTTTGAACTTCTCATCATCTTCAAAGGTATAAAGGAAGTCGGAAACCTGCACATTTTCAGCAATTCCAGCCTGAACCATTGCGTTTTTCTTGGCTTCGTCAATGGCTTTGTTCTTCACTTCCTCGAGCGTGAGGTCGCGTGCTTCATAGCTTCCGCGGGCGGTTACTGATATTTCTTTTTGAGAAAAAAGATACTGAGGCAGTAATCCTGAGATTATAAATAGCAATGAAAAGAATAAAGGAGTTTTTGTTTTTATCATTTTTCTGACCAGTTAAATTAATCCTGAATCAACTTCCAGTTTTTCCAGACATTTTCGATGTCGGGACTGACATTAACTTTTGGGTCCTGTTCTTTCTGATTCACCCTTAACGATTCTATTGAAACATTGCTTGAAATGTAATCAGCCAGAGCGCTATAAGTTATATTGCCTTTTGATTCTTTCAGTTTTTTCAGTAAGAAATAGGTAAACATACCGTGTTGTTCTTTGTCATATGGCATTGCCGATTGCTCACCGCTGCTTGCCGTAAAAACAACAACGTTACCGGTGACCAGGTTTTCTTTAGCTTTTACTTTTACACTTCTTGCAGCTATCAGTCCTGCATCCCTTGCACCACCACTGAAACAGGCATCAAGAAATACAGTCACTCTCCCGGCTCCGCTTTCAGCAAGTTTTTTATAAATATCCTCCATTTTAATTGCTGCCGTTAAGTTTGTTCCTGTAACATCCACTGGAATAAGGTAAGGTGTTTTGGTTTCTTCATCCGGTAGTCCATGACCGGCATAATAAAAAATCAACTCAGCCTGTTCACCTGACTTGGATGCCAGTTTGGTAATGAGATCTATTTTTTGTGAAATCTCCCCTGCAGTAGCATCCAGCAGCAGATGTGCGTTCATATCATCCACACCAAGTGTTTTTATTGCATAATCCTTAAATATGGCAGCATCGTTCCTGGCAAATTCCACATTGGTCTCTGAATTAAGTCCTTTCTGGTAGCGGGCATAATCTTCATTTCCGATAATCAAAGCATAACGATACGTTTGTTTTGTTTTATTGATGGGAATATTCTTATCGACTTCAGAGGATAGTGAGGCAACTTTGATATCCGGAGACACCGTGGTAATTCCACTGATGACAACTTCGTTTCGTGCAGTGAGGTTCTGCTCCAGGCTGACATTCATTGTGGTATCCCTGCCATATTTATTAAGGGATTCATTGATGTCGACCATTACCGGGATTTCATTAAGCACATAGCGTCGCGTGGCAGTAAAAAGGAATTCGAGTTCAGCGGTGGCACCCCGGCTCATATTTCCCAATTCAAAACGGTTCTTCTCACCGAGGAAAATACAGTTGGCATTGGGTAACTTGAATTCCGTAATCACATTCCTGGCATCCCCTTCACCAACGTTCTGAATGATTACTTTAAGGTTGATCGGGTAATTGAGCTTGATCAAACCGCCATCCTCGGTACTAAAAACAGCATCTGCAACGATAACCTTGGGACTAGCAAATGTCTTTGTTTCAATTTTTATTTCCAGCGGAAATGCATCAAGGCCGCGTTCCTCCTGAACCTCGATAACAAATTCAGCAATCCCGTTCTGGAGATTCATGTTTCCCGTAACAGGGATAGTAACATTTTTGCTGCTGTTTCCCTGTAAATCACCAAGAGCATAAGTGCCTGAAAACTCAAGCCCTTTAAGGGAAGGATTTTTGATGGACAGTTTAACATTTACATTGTTGGCTACACCTTCACCGATATTATCAACATTCAGACCTATCTGGCATTTTTCGGTGGCATCAATAAAATTATTTTGATTTTCATCGGTGAATTTTTCGCCGGTTATCACCAGATCAGGAAGTTTGGTTACGACAGCCCGTTCTGTTTTGGTAAAGGTAACTTTTTTCTGCTCACTCTTTCCTGAAATCACCTGTCCTCTGGAAGGGAGCGAAAAAATTACAAGAAGAAGCAAGATGATGTGAGTTTTCATAGTATTATCAATTTTCAATTTCATGAATTAAAACCGGTAACTCAGTCCAAACAAGGGTTCGTTTAAGTAAGAATCATAATAATAATTGAACGATACTTTCGGATTTGAATTTTTTCTTGCCTTGCCGGCCTGGATGCCCGTCCAGATAAGATCCGTAACCCATATAGCAGCAGCACCATAGATCAGGATTTTGGAGATTTTATCATTGTTTTCTGCTTTACTGAAATAATCGTCCCTGTCCTCGGCATTGTCGGCCAGTTTATAATCTTCATACGCATCATAAGCTGACCGGTTAAGCACAACGGATCCAATGATACAACCGTAACCCGCAACTCCTAACAGCCATTGGGCGCCACTGCCTTTCACCATCCTGTTCCCCAATCCCGGCAGAACCGCAGAAAGCGCCAGCGCTCCTCCCACACTTATTCCCTGACCTTTGATTTTTTCCGGTTTTTCCTTTTCTGTTTCATTTGCAACCTGGGTTGAAGATTTACTATCCACACGCCCATACACTTCAACTGAAAATTCTTCATCGAGGGTGGCATTATCAGCCTCAACATCCCACACAATACGCTTACCCGTTCCGCCGGATACACCCTTGTTCACATCTCCATACATGGTAACAGGTACAAGGGTTTTACCTGATGCAGTTACTATTTTGACCCAAATCTCGAACGTTTCACCTTCTTTAAATTTAGCAATATCGTAAGTAATAGCCAGTTTTGATCCCTCAGCATCAAATTTAATATTTTCGATTTTCGCTGCCGACTGCGCCTGAATACGATTGCTGATGGATAAGGTTATTAAAGCTGCGGCAATTATCAGGAAAACTATTGTGAATTTTCTCATTTTTGTTGATTTATCAATTGTACAATTATTTCACATCCTTTTCAGAAACGACATTGCTTATCGAACCTTTTTTAGTATTCAAAGATGATTCTTTGGAAATATATTCATAGCTATTCACCAGCTTGGATTCTTGTCCTTTTTGATTGGTTACAAAGACTTCAAGGTTCCAGTTATAATTTAGAAGCGGATTCCCAGTATAAAGTGATTCCCAGGATACTCCATCATCAAATGAGATCATATCTCCGGCACCGGCAATTGCTGGACCGTCATCGTTACCTGCCGGATAGGTTCCCATGACATAATTGGTAACCCAGATTCCAACCCATACTTCTATACCTGAATCAATATAATATGTATTGGTTGGACTGTATTCATTCCAGGTATTTAAGATGGGATTATTTACGGCCTCATAATAGACAAATGTGGGAGGATTTACTCCTTCATAAACTTCAACATGGAAATCTGCTGCTTCCTTCGGAAAGAACCGGATTTTTGAAATCCTGTAACCATCATAATTCGTGAGAGCCTGTGTGGGAAAGCGAATGGCATAATCAAAATTAGAACCGTCGGTCAAGCCGATACCTGTGAAGTTTATTCCGTCATCATATTTCAGCCAATAACCTGTGCCTCCGGCAGTAGGTGTTGTAAATTTTAGTGCATCACCATACTGAACACCATTATCATCCCTTGCATACGACCGGATGGAATAGTCCGAATTTGATAATAAATCTGTTATGACAAATGAGTAATCCCCCAAAACAGAAGTCGTACCTTTGCTTGCTATGGCATCATTTATTGTTGGCAATGAATTAATACTTGAAAGCGACCAGCAAAAACCGTGGTCTTTAATTCCACCTTCTCCCAGGTCAACTATTACACCATTAGCTGTTGCTGAACTCTGACTAATATTACTAACAGCTTCAGTTTTAACATAGGCAATCCTAACCAGGTCAATTTTTTTGCAACCGATAAATAAACTTCCGGCTAACAAAAACATTACCAAAAGGAGCAGAACTTTTTTTGGTTTCATATTACTAAATTTAATTTGCATTCTATCTGAACAGGCAATTGCCCGAAATTAAATACTTTTTCTAAGATTCAAAAAACTAATCTCTATTTTCATTCCAGAATATCGGCTTTCAGGTTCATCATCTTTTGGGTATGATCCGAATCATAGTCGAAAAGAAGGTTGCCATCCAGTTTATAAAGCTTTACATAGTTCAGGTCGAACCAGATCACCATTTTCCCGACTGAGATTCCGGAAAGTACATCCAGCTGCGCGTCGCCACTTTGAAATGAAGATATTTTCAAAGTTGCCCCGCTGTTGATCTTAAGCTTGTCAAAAATAACAGATGAACCATCAAGGGTTTCAAGCTTGACTATACCGTCATTATTCAGCATAAAATTTATCTTCCCCAGATTATTATAAATTTCTGGATATAATTTTTTAAACCCCGGATTATATTTATCAAGCGCTTTCTTCACATCTTCTCCCGAGATTTTAACTCCTGACAATTTCATGTGGTTCATTACAGAAAAGACCCCTGCGATGTTCTTCTCATATTTGGCTGAAACCAGGTTA
>Ga0209391_10000392_pt1 | contig 20265 bp, 17 predicted proteins | sample PPLLak3March2015_FD_187246 | JGI IMG/M metagenome (GOLD analysis project Ga0209391, IMG submission 187246) | Freshwater sediment microbial communities from Prairie Pothole Lake near Jamestown, North Dakota, USA - PPLs Lake P7 Core (1) Depth... | ecosystem: Environmental > Aquatic > Freshwater >...
GGGCGCCGACGCCATCATCAGCGACGAAGCCAAGATGGAGCTCCTGACGCACCTGCGGCGCGCGCACGGCCGTGAGGAAGACGCGGCGGCCGCGCCACGCAAGATCACGCTGAAGCGCAAGGCGCAGCAGGAAATCAAGGTCGCTTCCACGCTGGGCCGCGCACGCACCGTCAACGTCGAAGTGCGCGTGAAGAAGACGTACCTGAACCGCACGGTGCTCGAGGAAGAGCAGCGCCAGCGGCAGGAGGAAGTCGACCGGCAGCGCCAGGCCGAGGAGTCGGTGCGCCTCGAGGCGGAGCGGCGCGAGGCCGAACTGCGCGACGCCGAGCGGCTCGAGCGCGAGCGGCTCGAACGCGAGGCGCAGGCCCGGGTGGATGAGGAGGCGCGGCTGCGCGCCGAGGCCGAGGCGCAACACCAGGCCGTGACGCGCGAGCACGTCCGGCACGAAAAGACCGAGCCCGTCGTGGAGCCGAGCGCGGCCGAGCCCGTGCGCGCGGCTCCGCCGCCCCGGCCCAAGGCTCCGGAGCCGGTCCAGGATCGCAAGGGAGGCGCCACGAAGTACGGCCGGCAGGAGCTGCACGTCGCCGGCGACGCGAGCGCGCGCTTCAAGAAGCGGCAGCAGGCGAGCCGTTATCGGCGGCCGGTGCAGGTCAGCGTCGATTCCCGCGGCGGCGAGTTCGCGCAGCCGACGGCCCCCGTCAAGCGTGAAGTCCAGCTGCCGGAAACGATCACTGTCGGCGAGCTGGCCAACCGCATGGCGGTGAAGGCCAACGAAGTCATCAAGACGATGATGAAGATGGGCGTGATGGCGACCATCAACCAGCCCATAGACCAGGACACGGCGCAACTCGTCGTCGAGGAATTCGGACACACGGCCGTGCGCCTCAAGGAAGACGTGCTCGAGGACCAGCTCAATGCCGGGGTCGGCGAACTCGAGCTGCTGCCTCGCGCGCCGGTCGTCACCATCATGGGTCACGTCGACCACGGCAAGACCTCGCTGCTCGACTACATTCGCCGCGCCAAGGTGGCTGCGGGCGAGGCGGGCGGCATCACCCAGCACATCGGTGCCTACCAGGTCGAGACGCCCAAGGGCCCGATCACGTTCATCGACACGCCGGGCCACGCGGCCTTCACGGCGATGCGCGCACGCGGCGCGCACGTGACCGACATCGTCGTGCTCGTGGTCGCGGCCGACGACGGCGTCATGCCGCAGACGATCGAGGCGATCCAGCATGCGCGCGCGGCCAACGTCGCGATCGTCGTGGCGGTCAACAAGATCGACAAGCACGGCGCGGACCCGGACCGGGTGCGCAACGACCTCGGCAAGCAGAACGTGATTCCCGAGGAGTGGGGCGGCGACACGATGTTCGTCAACGTCTCGGCGCACACTGGGGCGGGTATCGACCAGTTGCTCGAGAGCATCCTGCTGCAGGCCGAAGTGCTCGACCTCAAGGCGCCCACCACAGGCCCGGCCGTCGGCGTGGTGCTCGAGTCGAGCATCGAGAAGGGCCGCGGAGCGGTGGCGACCGTGCTCGTCAAGCGCGGTACCCTCAAGGCCGGCGACCCGATCATCGCGGGCCAGGAGTTTGGCCGCGTGCGCGCGATGTTCGACGCGACGGGCAAGCAGGTCGCTGCGGCCGGCCCGTCGATGCCGTTGGCGGTGCTCGGGCTCTCGAACGCCCCTAACGCGGGCGACGACCTGCTGGTGGTCGAAAGCGAGCGCAAGGCACGCGAAGTGGCCTTGTATCGCCAGGGCAAGTTCCGCGACGTGCGGCTCGCGAGCGCGGCGAAGAAGTCCGAGGACGTTTTCTCGCAGCTGGCCGAGGCCGCGAGTGCGAACGTGCAGCTCATCGTCAAGGCCGACGTGCAGGGCAGCGCCGAGGCGCTGCGCGACGCGCTGTCGAAGCTCGGCACCGCCGAGGTGGCCGTCAAGGTCATCGCGAGCGGCGTGGGCGGCATCACCGAGTCCGACGTGACCCTGGCCGCGGCCTCGAAGGCGCGGATCATCGGCTTCAACGTGCGTGCCGACGGCGCAGCGCGCACCGCGATGAAGGACAACGGCGTCGAGGTCAACTACTACAGCATCATCTACGAGGCCATCGACGACGTGAAGCAGGCGGTGTCCGGCCTGCTCAAGCCCGAGGTCAAGGAACAGATCGTCGGCCTCGCCGAGGTGCGCGAAGTGTTCCGCTCCAGCAAGTTCGGCACGGTGGCCGGCTGCCTGGTCGTCGAGGGCGTCATCAAGCGCGGCAACCCGGTGCGCGTGCTGCGCGACAACGTGGTCATCCACCAGGGCGAGCTCGACTCGCTGCGCCGCTTCAAGGACGACGTCAACGAGGTCCGGGCCGGCACCGAGTGCGGCATCGGCGTGCGCAACTACAACGACATCCGGGCGGGCGACCAGATCGAGTGCTTCGCCCGGGTCGAGGTCGCGCGCAGCGCGTAACGGTGCGCCATGCCTCGTGAAGTCCCGCGTGCCCGTCGCGTCGCCGAGCAGGTGCAACGCACGCTGTCGGAGATGCTGCGTCGCGACGTCAACGACCCGCGCCTGAAGCCGGTGACGATCACCCACGTCAAGATGTCGCCGGACCTCTCACACGCGTGGGTGCAGTTCCAGCTGCTGACCGGCGACGCGCACGACCCCGAGCAGCAGGAGATCCTCGACGAGGCGGCGGGCTACCTGCGCGGCCCGCTCGGTCGTGCGTTGCGCCTGCGCATCGCGCCGCACATCCACTTCCAGCCGGACGAGGAGCTCGAGCGCGGGCAGCGGCTCGACGCGCTGATCACCCAGGCCGTCCGCCAGGACGAAGCGCGGCACCCGGCGGGTGACGAGCCGCCTGCAGACGAAACGAAGTGACGGCCCGCCCACCGGGGCGAAGCGCCGGCGAACGCCCGCGCTGGCGCGATATCGACGGCATCGTGCTGCTCGACAAACCCACGGGACTCGGTTCGACCCCTGCATTGCAGCGTGTTCGCCGGCTGCTGCGCGCGGCCAAGGCGGGGCATGCCGGCACGCTCGACCCGATGGCGACCGGCATGCTGCCGCTGTGCTTCGGCCAGGCGACCAAGGCGTGCGGGCAACTGCTCGGTTCCGGGAAGGCCTACCGCGCGCGAGTTGCGCTTGGTGCGGCGACGGACACCGGTGACGCCGACGGAAACGTGGGCCGTACGGCACCCGTACCGGTCATCGACCGCGCCCTGCTCGAGCGGACGCTTGCCACGCTGGTGGGCACGCACGACCAGGTTCCGCCCATGTACTCGGCGCTCAAGCACGCTGGCCGGCCGCTTTACGAGATGGCCCGGCGGGGCGAGGAGATCGCCCGGGCGCCGCGTCGGATCACGATCCACCGGGTCGATCTGCAGGAATTCGACGCCGTCTCGCTGCAGTTCGACGTCGTGTGCTCGAAAGGCACCTATATCCGGGTGCTCGGCGAGGAGCTTGCGGCCGCCCTCGGTACGGAAGGGCACCTGTCGGCGCTGCGCCGCCTGTGGGTGGAGCCGTTCGAAGGACGCGCGATGGTCACGCTGGAGGAGGTCGAGGCCTGGGTTGCGGATCATCCAGGTGAGACTGAGCGGCCGGCCTGGCTGTTGGCGGTCGACGCGGGGTTCGCGATGCTGCCGCGCTTCGATCTAGACGCGCGCTCAAGCCTGCACCTGAGGCAGGGCCGCGAGCTGCCGGCGCCGGCAGCGCTCGCGAGCGGCGAAATGGCCCGCGTCTACGACCCGGCGAACCGATTCCTGGGCCTGGTGACCTGCGGATCCGCGCGGCGGATTCGGGTCGAGCGTCTGTTCGTGCCCGGTGCTGCCGGAGAAGATGCCGAAACGGCTTGAGAAATCAGCGCTTTGCCGGGTAAAATGCGCGGCTCAATTCAAGGTTATTACAAGGTTTCGAGGATTCCAAACGATGGCACTGTCCACCGAGCGCAAGACCGAGATCGTCGGCAATTACAGCCGCGGCGCGAAAGACACGGGCTCGCCCGAGGTTCAGATCGCGCTGCTCTCGGCGCGCATCAACGAACTCAGCGAGCACTTCAACGTGCACAAGGGCGACCACGCCTCGCGACGCGGGCTGCTCAAGCTCGTGACGCAGCGTCGCAAGCTCCTCGACTACCTGAAGGCGACCGAGCTCAGCCGCTACCAGGACATCGTCAGCCGGCTCGGCTTGCGCCGCTGATCCGCCGAAGCTCCGGCCCGCATTGCGGGCCGGATTCGTTTTCGCACCCTACAAAGCTCTAGCAGCACTGGACACTACCGTGACCGTCCACAAGAAAACCTTTCAGTTCGGACCCCATTCCGTAACCATCGAGACCGGGCGCCTCGCCCGCCAGGCCGACGGCGCCGTCGTCGTTTCCATGGGCGACACCGTCGTGCTCGTCACGGCCGTCGGCCGCAAGAACGCCGACCCGAACAAGGAGTTTTTCCCGCTGACCGTCAACTACGTCGAGAAGACGTACGCGGCCGGTCGCATCCCGGGCGGCTTCTTCAAGCGCGAGGGCCGTCCCTCGGAGAAAGAGACGCTGACGTCGCGCCTGATCGACCGGCCGATCCGTCCGCTGTTTCCGGACGGTTTCTTCAACGAGGTGCAGGTCGTTCCGACCGTCATTTCGCTCGATCCCGAGATCGATTCGGACATCCCGGCGATGCTGGGAGCCTCCGCGGCGATCGCGCTTTCCGGCATCCCGTTCAAGGGCCCGATCGGCGCCGCCCGGGTCGGCTACATCGACGGCAAGTACGCACTGAATCCTACGCAGGCCGACCTCAAGACCTCGCAGCTCGACCTGGTGGTGGCCGGCACCGCGGACGCCGTGCTGATGGTCGAGTCCGAGGCGAAGATGCTGCCCGAGGACGTGATGCTCGGCGCGGTCGTCTTCGGTCACGAGCAGATGCAGGTGGCGATCAAGGCCATCAAGGAACTCGCCGCCGAGGCGGGCAAGCCGGCCTGGGACTGGGCGCCGCCGGCCGAGGACGCGGCGCTGGTCGCCGCCGTCGCCGCGCAGACCGAGGCCGAGCTGGGCAAGGCCTACAGCATTACCGAGAAGCAGGCGCGCTACGCGCGCGTGGGCGAGATCAAGAAGGCGGCCATCGAGGCGCTGGCCTCGGGCGAAACGCCGCGGTTCGGCGCCCGCAAGGTCGCCGACGAGATCGGCCGACTCGAGTACAACATCGTCCGCCGCCGTATCCTGGCCGGCGAGCCGCGCATCGACGGGCGCGACATGCACACGGTGCGGCCGATCACGGTGCAGACCGGCGTGCTGCCGCGCACCCACGGCTCAGCGGTCTTCACGCGCGGTGAAACGCAGGCGCTGGTCACGACCACACTCGGCACGGGCCGCGACGCGCAGATCATCGACGCGCTGTCGGGCGAGCGCAAAGAGCCGTTCATGCTGCACTACAACTTCCCGCCGTTCTGCGTCGGCGAGACGGGCATGATGGGCTCGCCGAAGCGCCGCGAAATCGGCCACGGCAACCTCGCGCGCCGTGGCGTCGCTGCGGCCATGCCGGACATGACGACGTTCCCGTACGTGATCCGCGTCGTCTCCGAGGTGCTGGAGTCGAACGGATCGAGTTCGATGGCGTCGGTCTGCGGCACCAGCCTGGCGTTGATGGACGCGGGCGTGCCGATCAAGGCGCCGGTGGCCGGCGTCGCGATGGGACTCGTGCTCGAAGGCGGCAAGTTCCAGGTGCTCACCGACATCCTTGGTGACGAGGATCACCTCGGCGACATGGACTTCAAGGTGGCCGGCACGTCGGATGGCGTCACCGCGCTGCAGATGGACATCAAGATCGAGGGCATCACGCGCGAGATCATGAAGGTCGCGCTCGAGGCCGCCCACAAGGCGCGCCTGCACATCCTCGGCGAGATGGCCAAGGTCATTTCCGCGCCGCGTCCGCAGATGTCGGAATGGGCGCCGACGATCATCACGATGAAGATCGACCCGGAGAAGATCCGCGAGGTCATCGGCAAGGGTGGTGCCGTGATCCGCGCGATCACCGAGGAGACCGGCACCAGCATCGACATCGAGAATGACGGCTCGGTCAAGATCGCCTCGGTCAATGGCGCCGCCGGCCGCGAGGCCCAGCGTCGCATCGAGCTGATCGTCTCCGACGTCGAAGTCGGCGCGGTCTACGAGGGCAAGGTCGTGCGCCTGATGGACTTCGGCGCGTTCGTGCAGATCCTGCCGGGCAAGGACGGCCTGGTGCACATCTCGCAGATTTCCGACGAGCGCGTCGAGCGCGTCAGCGACAAGCTCAAGGAAGGCGACGTGGTTCGCGTCAAGGTGCTCGAGGTCGACCGGCAGGGTCGCGTGCGCCTGTCGATGCGCAGCGTCGACGGCTGAAAATAGGGGACATTCTCCTTTTTTCCCAAAAACAGAGGGCTCGCCGGGAACCGCATAGTGCGGGACCGGCGAGCCCTCTGTTTTTGGGAAAAAAGGAGAATGTCCCCTATTTTCAGTCCTTGTCGCTCTTTCCCCACGGTCCGGGCAGGCGGCTGAACACCTCTTCCTGCACGGCCTTCCAGCGCTGGTAGTTCTTCTGCGCGACGTTGGTGACGGTTTCAAGCGGGTCGATGCCGACGACGTTCTTGAAGCGCTCGCGCAGCTCGCGCTGCTCGCGTGCGAAGAGCCGGATGCTTTCGTCGAGGTAGCGGCCGACGAAATCCTGCAGTCCACTGCCGTAGCTGCGGATCACCTGCGACAGGAAGTCGCGACTCATCAGCGACTCGCCGGCGCCTTCCTGCTCGGCGATCACCTGCAGCAGGATGCTGCGCGTGATGTCCTGCTGCGTCTTGCGGTCCAGCACGATGAAATCGACCCGGTCGACCACCAGTCGCCGCACGTCGGCGAGCGTCACGTAGCGGCTCTCGACGGTGTCGTAGAGACGCCGGTTCGGATACTTGCGGATCACGCGCGGGCCGCTCCTGGCGGCTTCGCCGGCGGCCGGGGCTCGCTTCGCGCGCGTGGTCTTGGTCTTTGCGGTCATTGACGATCTTCCTGTGTTGCTTCGCGCACCGAGGCGCCACTCGCTGCGCCTCGGGTCATTCCCGAGAATAGTTCCGGCCGCCAGTTCGTGGTGGCCCACTGCAAAACCTCGCCGGGCGACGCGCGCCCGAGCCCCGCCGGCGGCGACTGCCGCAGGAACTCCAGGACCGCGACGAGCTGGGCCGCGGGCCTCTCCCGCGACAGCGCAGGCGCATCGTCCGACTTGGAGAGCTTAAGGCCCGATTCGTCCACGGCAAGTGGTAGATGCATGTATGTCAACCGCGGCAGCCCGAGCGCTTCCTGCAGCAGGATCTGCCGGGAGGTGCTGCCGAGCAGGTCCGCGCCTCGCACCACGTCGGTGACACCCTGCGCCGCGTCATCGACGACCACGGCGAGCTGGTATGCAAACCAGCCATCGCGCCGCCGCAGCACGAAATCACCGACCGTGCGGGCCACGTTCGCGCATTGCCGACCTTGGACTCGGTCCAGGAATTCGACGTCCCAGTCCGGCGTCTGGAAACGACAGGCAGTGCTCGTCCCGGCAGCAGCCGGCGACATCGGGCAGCCCCTAGGGTGAAACAGTTCGTCGCCGGGATCCCTGCGCAGGTTCTGCGGTAACGCGGTCAACTGGGCCCGGGAACAGGCGCAGCGAAAGGTCTGCCCGGCCGCCGCGAGCCAGTCCAAGGCCGCCTGGTAGGCGTCGACTCTCGAGCTCTGCCGCAGGATCGGGCCGTCCCAATGCAGATCCAGTTGGTCGAGCGTGGCCAGTATCAAATCGGCGGCGCCGGGCCGCTCGCGAGGCGGGTCGAGGTCTTCGATCCGGACCAGCCACTCGCCGCCGCGAGTCCGCGCTTCGAGGTAACTGCCAACGGCGGCGATCAGCGAGCCGAAATGCAGCGGACCGCTCGGTGAGGGAGCGAAGCGTCCGCGGTAGGGGCGGACGGGATCAGCGGTACCAGTCGTCGCGGTCGCCGAACTGCTTCTCGCGTCGCTCACGCCGTTCCTGCGCCTCGACGCTGAGGGTGGCGACCGGCCGCGCTTCGAGGCGCTTCACGCCGATCGGCTCGCCCGTTTCGAGGCAATAACCGTAGGAGCCGTCCTCGATCCGCTTCAGCGCCTCGTCGATCTTGCGGATCAGCTTGCGCTCGCGGTCGCGCGTGCGCAGCTCGAGGCTGAATTCCGATTCCTGGGTGGCCCGGTCGTTCGGGTCGGGGAAGTTGGCGGCCTCGTCCTTCATGTGCAGCATCGTGCGATCGACTTCCTGCATCAGGTCGTTCTTCCAGACGGAGAGGATCGTGCGGAAGTGTTCCAGCTGCTCCTTGTTCATGTACTCCTCGCCCTTGCGCGAGACGTACGGCTGAACATTGCGCGGCCCGGAGAGCAGGCTGGCGCTGATTTCCGGCTGGTCGGCGCCAGCATCGGCTGCGACCAGGGCCTTGACGACAGGTTTCCTGGTCACGGCGGGCGCAGGTCGCGCGGCAGGTTTGCGGACGCCTTTCGGCTCCGCCTTGCGGACGGCCGCCTTGGCCTTCGGCGCCGCCTTGACGGACGGCTTGGCGGCGGCCTTCGCAGAAACTGTCTTCTTGGCCTTGGTCGCCTTGGTAGACGGTTTCTTCACGGGCATTGCAGACTCCGGGGACACATCGAAGGACGCGGGATTATACAGACCGCGCGCCGGGGGTCCACTTGTTAGGCCTGGTTGGGCCCGCCCCGGGGAAAAGGGGGGCGGGGCCCGGATTACGGTGCTGTGAGGGACGTCACTTTCTTTTAAACTCCCCGTTTCCTCCCCCCGACCCCCAGCCTGGGTGACCGATGCGCCTGACCAAGATCAAGCTGGCCGGATTCAAGTCCTTCGTGGATCCGACCGGCGTCAATTTTCCGAGCAACCTGGTCGGCGTGGTCGGCCCCAACGGCTGCGGCAAGTCGAACATCATCGACGCAGTGCGCTGGGTCATGGGCGAGATTTCGGCGAAGCACCTGCGCGGCGAATCGATGGCGGACGTCATCTTCAACGGCTCGGGCTCGCGCAAGCCCGTGGGCCACGCGTCGGTCGAGCTGGTGTTCGACAACTCCGACGGCAAGCTCGGCGGCGAGTACGCGAGCTACGCGGAAGTCTCGCTGAAGCGCGTCGTCTCTCGCGACGGTTCCTCGTCGTATTTCCTGAACGGCGTCCGCTGCCGGCGCAAGGACATCACGCAGCTGTTCCTGGGCACCGGCCTCGGCTCGCGCAGTTACGCGATCATCGAGCAGAACATGATTTCGCGCGTGATCGAGGCCAAGGCCGACGAGATGCGCGCGTTCCTCGAGGAGGCGGCCGGCATCTCGCGCTACAAGGAGCGCCGCCGCGAGACCGAGACGCGCATTGCGCACACCCGCGAGAATCTCGCGCGGCTCTCCGACTTGCGCGACGAAGTCGAGAAGCAACTGCGCCACCTGCAGCGGCAGGCCGCCACCGCGCGGCGCTACCAGGCGCTGAAACAGGACGAGCGGCAGCTGCAGGCTGAGTTGCTTGCGCTCAGGTTGCGCGAGGTCGAAAGCGAGGCCGGCGCGCGCCAGGCGATCCTGAACGAGCGCGACCTCGCGTTGCAGGCCGCGCTGGCCGAGCAGCGCTCGCACGAGGCGGCGATCGAGCGTGCGCGGCACGAGCACGACGCGCGGGCCGAGGTGCTCTCCGAAGTGCAGGGCCGCTACTACCAGGTGGGCGCGGAGATCTCGCGCAACGAGCAGGCGATCGAGCACTCGCGCGAGATCCGCAGCCGCCAGCGGCAGGAACTCGAGCAGGTCGGCCAGGGCCTGCAGGAAGCCGAGGCCCACCGGGTGCGTGATGCTGCACAAGCGGCAGAACTGCTGGCCGCGCTTGCGGAGCTCGAACCCGGCCTCGAGTCGGCGCGGGCAGCCGAGGAGGCCGCGGCCATCGATCTCGCGGCGGCGGAGTCCGCGATGCACGCGTGGCAGGAGCGCTGGGAAGGGTTCAACCAGTCGCTGCGCGGCGCGACGTCCGCGGCGGAAGCCGAGCGGGCGCGTCTCGAGGAAATGGACAACCAGCTGCGCCGGCTGATCGCGCAGCGCGAGCGCGCGACGCAGGAGCACGGCAACCTCGCCGCAGCCGACGTCGCTGCGACGCTCGGCGACATCGAGCGCTCGGAGACCGAAGCCCTTGCGGCGCTCGAGGCCGTTCGGGCGCGCATGACGGAATTCGTCGCATCGCTGCAGTCCGAGCGCGGACGCGAGCGGGAGCTCGCCGAAGCCTCGCGGCTCGCACGGCGTGAGCTGCAGGACGTCGAGGGACGCATCGTCTCGCTCGAGGCGCTACAGCGAGCGGCGCTCGGGCAGAGCCAGGGCAAGGTCGTCGACTGGCTCAAGTCGCGCGGCCTCGACGAACGCCCGCGCCTCGCGCGCCAGCTTTCGGTGGACGCCGGCTGGGAGCGCGCGGTCGAAACCGTGCTCGGCTCGTATCTCGAGGCCGTCTGCATCGATTCGATCGACGACGTGGCGGGAATGCTCGAGAGTCTCTCGGCAGGTACGGTGACCTTTTTTGCCGGCGGCCAGGGCCCGGCCGGCAGCGGACACGTCAATGGCAGCCTGCGCGCGCGCGTGCAGGGGCCCGCCGGGCTCGACGCCCTGTTCGAAGGCGTCGTCGCGACGGACACTCTGGCCGAAGCGCTCGCGGTGCGGCCGCAACTGCGCGCCGGACAATCGGTGATCACGAAGGATGGCCTCTGGATCGGCTCGGACTGGTTGCGCGTCAGCCGTGATCGCGATGCCCACGAGGGCGTCATCGAGCGCGAGCAGGAACTGCGCCGCCAGCGGTCGGATCTCGACGGGCTGCAGGCGCGCTGCCGCGCGCTCGACGAAGAGCTCGAAGGAGTGCGGGGCCGGGTCCGGGAGACCGAGGACCACATCGCGGACGGGCAGGGCCAGTTGTCGCGGAGCGGTGCAGCGCACATGAACCTTCGCTCGCAGCTCGACGGGCTGCGGGCCCGCGCAGAGCAGCGCAATGCGCGCATGCAGCAGCTCGCGGCGGAGCTTGCCGAGCTCGAGGGTGCGCTCGAGGTGGCCAACGCGGGCAACCGCTCCGCGCGGGCGAGGCTCGAGGAGGCCGTCGGCCGCATGGCGGATCTCGAGGAGCAGCGCCGCGCGCTCGAATCCGAACGGGACGTGCTGCGACAGGCGCTGACGGACGCGCGGCAGCGGGCGGACGGGGCGCGCAATGCCGCGAGCGAAGCGGCGATTCGCGTCGAGTCACGTCGCACGGGCCATCAATCCCTGCTCGCGAGCCTGGCGCGTCTCGAAGGGCAGATGACGCACTTCGCGGCGCGGCGCGGCGATCTCGAGTCGCAGCTCGTTGCAGCGGAGGAAGCCGAGTCGCGGCTCGCCGCGGCGCTGCAGCAGGCTCTGCAGGTGCGGATCGCCGTCGAGGAGGAACTCGCAACGGCGCGGCGCGGCATGGAAGCACTCGATGCCAGCCTGCGTGAACTCGACGAGCAGCGCGCCCGGGCAGAAACGGCTGTGCAGGACGCGCGCGACCTGCTGGAGAACGTCAAGTTCTCGGTGCAGGAGCTCAAAGTACGCCGCGAATCGCTGCTGGAGCAGTTCGCCGCGACGCGGCTGGAACTGACCGACGTGGTCGCGGCGCTGGTGCCGGAGGCGAACGTCGTCGGCTGGGAGCAGCGGCTGGCGGAGACCTCCGAGAAGATCGAGCGGCTCGGGCAGGTCAACCTCGCTGCGATCGACGAGTTCCGCGAGCAGTCCGAGCGCAAGGAATACCTCGACCGCCAGTTCACCGACCTGACGGACGCCCTGACGACGCTCGAAGACGCAATCCGCAAGATCGATCGCGAAACGCGCAGCCGCTTCCAGGATACCTTCGACCGCGTCAACGCGGGCCTCAAGGACAAGTTCCCGAGGCTGTTCGGCGGCGGGCACGCCTACCTCGAGCTCACCGGCGACGACGTCCTCGAGTCCGGGGTCGCGATCATGGCGCGGCCCCCGGGCAAGCGGAACAGCTCCATCAGCCAGCTCTCGGGCGGCGAGAAGGCGCTGACCGCCGTCGCGCTCGTGTTCTCGATCTTCGAGCTCAATCCGGCCCCGTTCTGCCTGCTCGACGAGGTGGACGCGCCGCTCGACGAGAACAACGTCGGCCGCTTCTGCGAAATCGTCCGCGAGATGTCGAGCCGGGTGCAGTTCGTGTTCGTGACCCACAACAAGTCCACGATGGAGATGGCGAACCAGCTGCTCGGCGTGACGATGAACGAGCCTGGCGTGTCGCGCCTCGTCGCAGTGGACGTCGACGAGGCCGTGCGGCTGGCGGCCGTCTGAGCGCGCCATGGCGGAACTGCGCTGGATCCTGCTCGTCGCCGGCCTCGCGCTGATCGCGGGGCTTTATGCCTGGGGTGTCCGGGCCCGCAAGCGTTCCGCCGCGCCCGAGCCTGATCGAGTGACACGCGTTGAGCCGCTGCGCGCGCCGGCCGCTGCGACCGTGGCGCCACCGACGGCCCGGGCCGAACCCTCCGTCTGGGACGAAGTCGAGGCGGTGGACGAGATCGACGAGTTGCCGACGCTCGGGATCGAAGCGGACGAGCCCCCGGCGCGGCACCACGTGGCGCCGCCGCGGCGCGAGCCACGATTCGAGGCGGCGGCGGAAGTCGCAGCCCCGGAGCCACCGCGTGCTGCCGCACCGCCGGTCGAGGAACGCAAGCCCGCGCCGCCGCAGAAGATCGTCGCGATCCGCGTCGCCGCGCCGCCACCCTCGATGTTCGCGGGCGGCACGCTGCGTGAGGCGATCGTCTCAGAGGGCTTCGAGTTCGGTCGCTACGACATCTTCCATCGCCTCGACGCCTCCGGCCGGCCGCTCTGCAGCCTCGCGAGCCTGCGGGAGCCGGGCACGTTCGACCCGGATGCAATGGACGGCATCGACTATCGCGGTGTGGCGATGTTCACGGTGCTGCCGGGTCCGCTCCCGTCGCAGCACGCGCTCGACGAGCTGATCGGCGCCGCGCGGCTGCTGGCGGAGCGGCTTGGCGGGGTCCTGCAGGACGACCGCGGCGCACAGCTCAGCCTGCAGCGAATCGGCCAGCTGCGCGAAGAGGTCGCCGAGTTCGAGCGCAGCCGCGTGGCGCACCCGCCCGGCCGCTGACCCAGCCGATCGATGCCTGCTCGCGACGCCGCAGGACGCATCAGTGAGCTGCGTGAGCAGGTCCGGCGGCATGATTACCGCTACTACGTCCTCGACGATCCGAAGATCTCCGACGCCCGCTACGATGCGCTGCTGCGCGAACTGCGCGAACTCGAGGCGGCGCACCCCGAGCTGGTCACGCCCGATTCGCCCACGCAGCGCGTCGGCGGCGAGGCCTCGGGCACTTTCGGCGAGGTCGTGCACGCGGTGCCGATGCTCTCGCTCGAGAACGCATTCAGCGAGCAGGACGTGCTCGATTTCGACCGGCGTGTCCGCGAGCGGCTGGACACCGACGCGGTCGACTACTCGGCCGAGCCTAAGCTCGATGGCCTGGCCATCAGCCTGCGTTACGAGGCCGGGCGCCTGGCCCAGGCTGCGACTCGCGGCGACGGCACCAAGGGCGAGGACGTCACGGCGAACGTGCGCACGATCCGCTCCGTGCCGCTCACGTTGCGCGGCGACGAGATGCCGCACCTGCTCGAGGTGCGCGGCGAAGTCTTCATGTCGCGGCGCGCATTCGAGCAGCTGAACCGGCGCGCGGCCGAGAAAGGCGAGAAGACCTTCGTCAATCCGCGCAACGCGGCTGCGGGCAGCCTGCGTCAGCTCGACCCGAAGGTGACCGAGCGCCGGGCGCTCGACGTGTTCTTCTACGGCGTCGGCGCGACTGAAGGCTGGGTGATGCCCCGCCGACACAGCGAACTGCTGGCTGCGCTGCGCGAGCTGGGCCTGCGGACCTGCCCGCAGATCACGGTCGTCGCCGGTGTGGCGGGCTGCCTCGAGTACTACCAGGCCATGGGTCGACGGCGCAATGCGCTCGGCTACGAGATCGATGGCGTCGTCTACAAGGTGGACCGCCTCGACTGGCAGCGAGATCTCGGATTCGTGTCGCGCGCACCGCGCTGGGCGGTCGCGCACAAGTTTCCCGCGCAGGAAGAGACGACGGTCGTCCGGGACGTCGAGTTCCAGGTCGGTCGCACCGGCGCACTGACGCCGGTCGCGCGCCTCGAACCGGTGTTCGTGGGTGGCGTCACGGTCAGCAACGTCACGCTGCACAACATGGACGAGCTCGCGCGCAAGGACGTCCGGATCGGCGACACGGTCGTCGTACGCCGCGCGGGCGACGTGATCCCGGAAGTGGTGCGGGTGATTCCCGACCTGCGCCCGCCGGACGCGCGCATCGTCGAGCTGCCGGCGCGCTGCCCGGTCTGCGGTTCGCACGTGACGCGCGCAGAGGGAGAGGCGGTCGCGCGCTGCTCCGGCGGGCTCGTCTGTCGCGCGCAACGGCGCGAGGCGCTGCGGCACTTCGCCTCGCGCCGCGCGATGGACATCGAGGGACTGGGCGACAAGCTCGTCGAGCAACTCGTCGACGCGGGGCGGGTCGAGACGCCGGCCGACCTGTACTCGCTGACCGCCGACGAGCTCGGGAGCCTCGAGCGCATGGGCGCGAAGTCGGCGGCGAACCTGGTCGAGTCCCTCGAGGGCAGCAAGCGCACGACGCTGGCGCGCTTCCTGTTCGCGCTCGGTATTCGCGACGTGGGCGAATCGACGGCGCTGGCGCTTGCAAACCACTTCGGTCGTCTCGAGGCGATTTCGGTTGCGAGCGCCGAGGAAATCGAGCAGGTGCGCGACGTGGGTCCGGTCGTGGCTGCGCACGTGCGGGATTTCTTCGCCGAGGAACGCAACCGCGCCGTGCTTGCGGCGTTGCAGGAGCGCGGCGTGTCATGGCCCGAGGGAACGCCGGTCCGCAGCGCCGGGTCGGGTTCGCTCAGTGGCGAAACGCTGGTGATCACCGGGACGCTGGCTTCGATGACGCGCGACCAGGCCCGCGACGCCGCGCGCGCGGCCGGTGCCACCGTCACCGACTCGGTTTCCCGCAAGACGACGCTGCTGGTCGCGGGCGCGGAAGCGGGATCCAAGCTGCGCAAGGCGCAGGAGCTCGGCGTGACGGTCATCGACGAGGACGAGTTGAAGCGGCGCCTCGGCGCAACGGAGCAGGAACGCGGATGAACGTCGACATCACGAAGAGTTACCAGCTCGGGTTCTCGGTGATCGTCGTGCTGATCGCCGCGTCGCTGGCCGCGATCCTCTGCGTGCGGCTGCCGGCACGGGCCGCGCACTGAGCGGCGGAGGAAGAGAGCATGCTGGGCTACGCGCTGCGCAGGCTCCTGGGGGTCGTCCCGACGTTCCTCCTGATCGTGGCAGCGGCATTCTTCCTGATGCGCGCCGCGCCCGGCGGGCCGTTCGATGCCGAGCAGACGCTGCCGCCGGAGATCGCCGCCAACCTGCAGGCCGCCTACGGCCTCGACCAGCCGGTCCTCGTGCAGTTCGGCCGCTATCTCGCCGGCCTTGCGCGCGGTGATCTCGGCCCGTCGTTCCGCATGAAGGATTTCACGGTCGCCGAGTTGATCAGCCGCGGCTTGCCGGTGACGCTGACGATCGGAGCGGCAGCGCTCACGCTCGCCGTGCTGCTCGGCGTGCCGCTCGGCATGCTGGCCGCGCTGCGCCGCAACGGTTGGGTGGACCACGCCGTGATGTCAGTCGCGCTCGTGGGCATCGCGGTGCCCGGATTCGTCGTCGCCCCGGTGCTGGCCCTGGTGTTCGGCATTCAACTCGGGTGGTTGCCGGTGGCCGGCTGGGAGTCCGGCAGCGTGCGGCACATGGTTTTACCCGTGATCACGCTGGCGCTGCCATTCGTCGCCTACGTGGCGCGACTCACCCGCGGCAGCCTGCTCGAGGTCCTGCAGTCGGGCTACATCCGCACGGCCCGTGCCAAGGGCCTCGCCGAGCGCGTCGTGCTCGGCCGGCACGCCCTGAAGCCCACGCTGCTGCCCGTGATCAGTTTCCTCGGGCCAGCGGCCGCGGCGCTGCTCACGGGATCGCTGGTGGTCGAGCAGGTCTTCGGCCTGCCCGGCGTCGGACGCTACTTCGTGCAGGGCGCCATCAACCGCGACTACACGCTGGTGATGGGCATGGTGATCTTCTACGCAGCGCTGATCCTGCTGCTCAACCTCGCGGTCGACCTGCTCTACGGCTGGCTCGACCCGCGGATCCGCCATGAGTGAGGGCGGCCTGTGGAGCGAGGCGGGGCGCCGGCTGCGCACGAATCGCGCGGCGGTCGTCGCGGGGGGCGTGCTGGTGCTGCTCGTGCTGGCCTCGCTGCTCGCGCCGGTCGCGAGTCGCTACGCGGTCGACCAGGTGGACTGGACGCTGAGCCCGCTGGCGTCGCCACCATCGCTCGCGAACGGCCACTGGTTCGGCACCGACAGCAATGGTCGCGACCTGTTCGTTCGTGTCTGGTCCGGCACGCAGGTATCGCTGCTCGTCGCGGTGCTCGCGACACTGGTCAGCCTCGCGATCGGGGTCGCCTGGGGCGCGACCGCCGGGTACCTGGGGGGTCGAGTCGACGACTGGATGATGCGTTTCGTCGACGTGCTCTACGCGCTGCCCTACATGTTCTTCGTGATCATCCTGACCGTCGTGTTCGGGCGCAGCCTGTGGCTGATCTTCCTTGCGATCGGTGCGGTCGGCTGGCTCACGATGGCGCGCATCGTGCGCGGCCAGGCACTCGCGCTGCGGCAACGCGAGTTCGTCGCGGCCGCGATCACGCTTGGACTGCCCGCGCACCGGATCATTGCGCGTCACATCGTGCCGAACGTGCTCGGCACGGTCGTCGTCTACGCGACGCTCACCGTGCCCCAGGTGATCCTGTTCGAGAGCTTCCTGAGCTTCCTCGGGCTCGGCGTGCAGGAACCCCTGACGAGCCTCGGGCGGCTGGTCGCGGAGGGCGCGCTCGAGATGGAGACGGCGCCGTGGCTGCTGCTCGTGCCATCCGCAGCGCTTGCGCTGCTGTTGCTGTGCCTGAATTTCCTGGGCGACGGGCTGCGCGACGCGCTCGACCCGCGGGCGGATTGAGATGACCGCCGTGCCGCTGCTCAGCATCCGCGACTTGAGCGTGGATTTCGTCACGCCGCGGGGCCGCGTGCAGGCCGTCCGCGAGGCCTCGCTCGACGTCGCACCCGGAGAGTGCCTCGCCGTCGTGGGCGAGTCCGGCTCCGGCAAGAGCCAGCTCTTCCTGGCGTGCCTGGGCCTGCTGGCGGCGCGCGGGGCGACGCGCGGCTCGGCGCGCTTCCAGGGCCAGGAGCTGCTCGGCGCGTCGGCCGCCGCGCTGAACGCCGTCCGGGGCACCCGGATCTCGATGGTGTTCCAGGACCCCATGAACGCGCTCACGCCGCACCTGTCGATCGGGCGGCAGCTGGGCGAGGTGCTGCTTGATCGCGGCCTGGCGAGTCCCCTGGAGGCGCACGAGCGCAGCCTTGCGGCGCTACAGGGCGTCGGGCTGGCCGATGCCGAGTCGCGCTTGCGGCAATATCCGCATGAACTGTCGGGCGGCCAGCGTCAGCGCGTCGCGATCGCAATGGCGCTGATGACCCGGCCCGAGCTGCTGATCGCCGACGAGCCCACGACGGCACTCGACGTGACCGTCCAGGCGCAGGTGCTGAGGGTGCTGCGCCAGGCGCGCCGGGACGGATTGGCGATGGTGCTGATCACGCACGACCTCGGGGTCGTGGCCGGGATCGCCGATCGTGTGGCGATCATGTACGCCGGGCGCATCGTCGAGATCGCGCCGGTGCGGGAACTCTTCGCGGCTCCGGCCCATCCTTATGCAGCTGCGCTGCTCGAGGCCGTGCCGCGATTGTCGGATGCCTCCGCGGGCCGATTGCGCAGCATCGAAGGCCAGCCACCCGCGCCGGGCGAGATCGTGCACGGTTGCGCGTTTGCCCCGCGCTGCCCGGACGTCGTCGAGATATGTCGTCGCGAGGTGCCCGCGCTCCGTCCCGGTGCAACGCGTGCCGTCGCCTGCCATGCGCCGCGGATCCGGCCGGATCTCGAGTCATGAGCGATCCGCTGCTGCAGGTGAGTGGTCTCGGTGTGCGCTTTCCGGTGCGTCGCAGGCGCTTCGGCGCGCCGCCACAGTGGCTGACGGCGCTCGACGACGTGCACCTCGAGATCGAGGCTGGCCGTTCGCTGGGCGTGGTGGGGGAGTCGGGCTGCGGGAAATCCACGCTGGCCCGCGCGATCCTCGCGCTCGTCGAACCGCACGCGGGCGAGATCCGCTGGCGCGGCGCGGTGATCCGTCGCTCCGATCCGGCCGGACTGCGCCGGATGCGACGCGAGCTGCAGGTCGTGTTCCAGGATCCGTTCGGCAGCCTCGATCCACGCATGAGCATCGGCGAGAGCGTCGCCGAGGCCCTCGATGCTCTGGAGGGCCTCACGGAATCCGCGGCCGTGCGGTCACGCGTGGCCGCCGTGCTGGAGGAGGTCGGACTCGACCCGTCACTGGCGCGACGCTACCCGCACGAGCTGAGTGGCGGACAGTGCCAGCGTGCCGCAATCGCGCGTGCGACGGTCGTGCGCCCCCGGTTGCTGATCTGCGACGAGGCGGTGAGCGCACTCGACGTGTCGGTGCAGGCACAGATCGTCAACCTGCTGAGCGCGTTGAGCGCAAGACATGGCATGGCGCTGATGTTCATCAGCCACAATCTCGCGGTGGTGCGCCACCTCTGCGACGAGGTGCTGGTGCTGTACCTCGGACACGTGGTCGAGCGCGGACCGCGCGAGTCCGTGTTCAGCACGCCGCGTCATCCCTACACGCGTGCGTTGCTCGCGGCGGTGCCGGAGCCGGATCCTGCGTCCGCGCCCGCCACGGAACCGATCGGCGTGCTGCCTGGCCGCTGCGGCGCCGCGTCGAACGGAGGTTGCGTCTTCCAGGCTCGCTGTCCGCGCGCTGATGCGCTCTGCGCGAGCCAGTCACCTTCGCTGGTCGAGGCCGGTCCGGCGCACGTGACGGCTTGTCATCACTGGCAAGCGCTGGAAGCGTGGCCGGCGGAGTCTCGATGAGTTCGATGTGCTCGCCGCCCTGCACGTCGGGTACCAGCAACGTGACCGCGACGATTGCGCTCAGCATGGGCAGGATCGCGCAGGGATGGATTGCCGCCGATCATAATCGAGCGCGATCCGGATAGGTCTTTACCAGCCTTGCCCCGCCCAGCGAGGTGTGATTACCTTTCGCGCGAAACTGCATACGCGGGAGTCCGCCCGACCATGACCATCGATCTCGGCCTGCTGATCCTGACGGCCGCGTCCATCGGCTTCGTCCACACGCTGCTCGGTCCGGATCACTACCTGCCGTTCGTCGCGATGTCGGCGGCCCGCCGCTGGAGCACCCGCAAGACCCTCTGGATCACCAGCCTGTGCGGCCTCGGCCACGTGCTGGGCTCGGTCGCGATCGGCGTAGTCGGCATCGGCATCGGAGTGTCGCTGCACAAGCTGGAATGGCTCGAGGGCATGCGCGGCGACGTGGCGGCCTGGCTGCTCACGGGCTTCGGCTTGGCCTACCTCGCCTGGGGCCTGAAAAAAGCCTGGCGTTCGCGGCCGCACGCGCACCCGCACGTCCACGCCGACGGCACGCTGCACCAGCACGTCCACCACCACGAGCGCGCCCACCTGCACCCCCACGTGGACGAAGCCAAGGCGCGCAGCATCACGCCGTGGGCGCTGTTTGTGATTTTCGTGCTCGGACCCTGCGAGCCCCTGATCCCCGTGTTGATGTATCCGGCCTCCCAGCACAGCGTCTGGGGGACGGTCGCGGTTGTGCTCGCCTTCGGCACTGCAACTATCGCCACGATGCTCACGGTGGTTTATCTTGCGGGTCGCGGCCTCGAGCGGTTGCCGCTCCACACGGCCGAACGCTACTCGCACGCGTTCGCCGGCGCCGCCCTCAGTCTCTGCGGACTGGGGATCGTGTTCCTGGGACTTTGAATGGGGGAGAGATGCCCGAACTGATCAAGCACGCTCGCAGCCGCGAAGCGCAGGCCTGGCTCAAGAAGGAAATCGCCGAGCAGAAGGCCCGTTACCGCAAGATCGAGCACGAGATGAACGTGACGATCGCGGCGCAACGGGACAAGTGGATCGAGGCGTTCCTCGAGCGGATCCAGACCCGCGGCTACAACGTCCACTTCAACATGCTGCGCAAGATCAAGCCCGAGGAGATCCCGAAGAGACCGAAGCGCAAGTTCAAGGTCGTGTTCTGAACCGCGTCCCGTCTCTCGA
>Ga0209391_10000396_pt1 | contig 20160 bp, 17 predicted proteins | sample PPLLak3March2015_FD_187246 | JGI IMG/M metagenome (GOLD analysis project Ga0209391, IMG submission 187246) | Freshwater sediment microbial communities from Prairie Pothole Lake near Jamestown, North Dakota, USA - PPLs Lake P7 Core (1) Depth... | ecosystem: Environmental > Aquatic > Freshwater >...
GCGCGTCGAGGTTGCGCTTGATGCAGCTGTCGCCGCCTTCGCTGGTCAGCGCCTGGAAGTCCACCGCGACCTTGGTCGCAAGCACGTCGAGCCCGACAGTCGCGTGCGGGCCACTCCCGAAAACAACCAGTGTAGAGAGGAGGTCGGTGCCGTCCTGCTCTCTGCCACCCTCGGGTAGGGAAATGACCATCGCGTGCTGAGGACCCCGGCCGGAATGCAATCAGTGTGTCAGTCCGGTGCACCCTGCAACGGAACTACCGCACACTTCTCTTAAGACTTACCGGCCAATTGTTTGCATCGCATTTTGTCACAGGGATCGAGAATTACAAGCTAACCCCCTGTATTGGAACGGACCTCGGGCGGCAAGTAGAGGATGGCGCGCGAGCGATCGCCGCGCTCCACGCAGGCGGCATCAGGCAGACCAGACACCAGGGCCCACTCAGTGCGATTGGCGCGACCGAGTTCAACCGCCGGCGCCGTGCGAAAGCAGGCCTCGCGCGCCTCGCGCTCGACGAGCAGCGCCCGGCCCGGTCGAGCCACGAGCCACGCGGCCGCGTCGGCCGCCTCGACCGGCCGTTCCCGCCAGCGCGCATGACCAAAGTTGACGCTGGGGCGCCGCAGATGCAGCAGGTGCTGCTCGCGGAAGCCCACGATGCCGAGCTCGGTCACGCCACGGCTGGCCTCCTCCACCTTCGCCACGAACGCCCGCCCGGAGCGCATCGCGTCCATCCGCGGATAGATCATGACCCCGATGGTCACCAGCACGGCAGCCAGGGTCCCCGCGTAGGCGAGCCAGCCGTCGCGCACTCGCAGCCACATCACCGGCAGGGAGGCCGCGATGGCGGCGACTGCGAGCGGCAGCACGGGATGAATCGCGAAGTCGCGCAACACGCGCCCGGCCGCATCCGCATCGATGGCGAAGTACAGCGCACCGACCGCCGCGAGCGCGACCAGCGCCAACGCCAGGCCGAATGCGATGCGACGCGGCCCACGCGCCCGCAGCAGTTCGGGCAGCCACGGCGCCGCGGCCATCGCGAGCGCCGGCACGGCCGGCAGCACGTAGACCCCGCGCTTGCCCGAGCTCGCACTGAAGAACACCACCACGATCACCACCCAGGCGAGCAGCACGGCGACGAGGGTGTCGCGATCGCGCAGCGCCGCGCGCCAGCGCGGCCACAACCACGGCGTGAGCGCGACGAGCGGCAGCCACAGCACCGGGATCACGTGCGTGAGGTAGTGCCACGGCGGCTCGTGGTGGTGCCAGGCGCCCGCGTAGCGCGTCACCGTCTGCTCGAACAGGATCTCGTTGCGATATGCGAGCAGCTCCCCGCCCGCAGCGGTGGCGAGCATCATGGGCACGAACCACACGCCGATCGCGAAGAGCATCGCCGCCACGCCCGGCAGCCACAGACCACCGACGCCTGTGACGGGCGCCGGCCAGCCACGGCGAGTCAGCACGACGAACGGAACCAGCACGAGCAGCGGCAGGAAGCCCACTCCTTTCGTGATCACGCCGAGCCCGGCCACGGCCCAGCCTGCAAGGAACCAGCCCGGGGCCGGCCCGAGCAGCAGGTGCCGCAGCAGGCCATAAAGGCTCAGCGTCGTGAGGAAGCACAGCACGCCGTCGATCTGCGCCTGCCGCGCCTGCCAGGTGAACTGGAAGGTGATGAGCAGCACGAACGCGCCCGCCAGCGCGACGTCGCGACCGCGGGCGCGGCGCAGCAGGTCGTACACCAGCAGCACGGTGCCGACGCCGGCGAGCAGCGAGGGGAGCAGGAAGCCGAGCCGCAGCGAGCCCGCCAGCGCCATGGCCGAGGCCAGCAACCAGAAATAGAACGGCGGCTTGTCGGCGTACAGGTCGCCGCCGACGCGCGGAATGAGCCAGTCGCCGCTGCGCAGCATGTCCTGCGCGACCAGTGCGAAGCGCGGCTCGTCGGCAGGCCACGGATCGCGCAGGCCGAGGCCCGCTCCCATCAGCAGCACGGCGAGGGCCACGAGCCCGGCCACGTCGAGCAGCACGTCCCGCGTCGAGACCCGCCCCGGCCGCAACCAGCGCTCGAGCACGGAGGGCGTTGCGACGCCCGCGGCGCTCACTCAGGATTCCTCGTCCGTCGGAATCCGGGGCGATGCGCGGCCGATCAGCCACATCATGCCGAACAGGTCGACGATGCCGACCCAGAGCCGATCGTGGAGACCGTACTTCGACTTGCCGCGCGTCCGCTCGCGGTGGTTGACCGGCACCGACAGGACCTCGTACCCCTCGCGCTGGAACAGCGCCGGCATGAAGCGGTGCATGTGATCGAAGCGCGGCATGTCCATGAACACCGCACGGTCGAACACCTTGATGCCGCAGCCGGTGTCGGGCGTGCCGTCACGGAGCAGCCCGCCGCGCACGCCGTTGGCGACCCGCGAGGACAGGCGTCGCAACCACGTGTCGCGGCGCGTGGTGCGGTTGCCCATGACCAGCCGCAGGCGCGACGTGCCCGCGCCACGCGCCGCGTCGAGCAGCTTCGGGATGTCGGCCGGGTCGTTCTGCCCGTCGCCGTCCAGCGTCGCGATCCACGGCGCGCGCGCGGCACGCACTCCGGTCGCGACGGCGGCGCTCTGGCCGGAACGCACCGAATGGCGTATCAGGCGGACCTGCGGCATGCCGTCCGCGCGGGCAGCGCGCACGGCTTCGTCGGTGCCGTCGGCGCTGCCGTCGTCCACGAAGATCGTCTCGTGGCGATAGCGACCGGCCAGCGCCTCGTGGATCTCCCGCGCCAGCGGCAGGACGTTGTCCCGCTCGTTGCACACCGGGACGACCACCGACACCTGCAGGTCCGGCGCGGGCACGCTGTCTGGCGACGATGTCAAGGTGGGGGCTCGGCTGCGAGAGCGTTAGTATAGTCGGCGGATGAGCGATCCCTCCACGCCGCCCGGGCAACCGCCGCGCAACACCCTTTACCGCAAGGTGATTCGCGGAAACCGGCGCCTGACCCGCGGCCGCATGCTGGTCTATCGCGTGGCGGTCGCGATCGCCTGGCGGCTCGGGCGCTTCATCTGGGCCACCTGCCGAGTCCACCGAACGCTCGGGCTCGAGGCAGCGCGCGCAGCCGTACGCGAGTCCCGCGCTGTGATTCCCGTCTACTGGCACCAGCACCTGCTGTTCGGCGTGCGCGCCCTGCTCGACCTCACGCCGGACGGGCTCAAGGCCGGGTTCCTGATCAGCCCGTCGGTGGACGGCACGGCACCGGCCATGCTCGTCGAGCGCATGGGCGGCCACGTGATCCGCGGCTCGTCCACGACCACCGGCGCTCGGGCACTGCGGGATTTCTACGAGACGATCGTCAAGAAGGAGATCTCGCCCGCGATCACGCCCGACGGGCCGCGTGGACCGGTGCACGAGTTCAAACCCGGTCCGGTGCTGCTCGCGCAGCTGAGCGGCAAGCCGATCCTTCCAATCAGCATCGCGGCCTCGCCCTGCATCCGCTTCCGGACCTGGGACCGCTTCGAACTGCCGCTGCCTTTCAGCCGCATCGTGATCGCGTACGGGGAGCCGGTCAGGATTCCGCGCGGGGTCGATACCGAACGACTCGCCATGCTTCAGCACGAGATGGCCGCGCGATTGCAGGCGCTGCAGTCGGAGGCTCGCGCCGCGCTCGCGAGCGACGCCTGATCCGGGGCGGTCCGGCCCAAGGCGGCCGCGCCATCGCTCTCGCCCTCCCGCCCCTTGCCCTTGCGGTCGGCGCCGTGGATCAGCTCGCGCGCGACCACGGAATACTCACCTGCTCGATGCGGAGCCTGGACACCGCCACCCGGGTCGCCAGACAGCCCACACAATCCTCGGGGAGCGCCAGCGGGCGCAGGTACAGGACCTCGCCGTCCAGCTGTGCGATCGAGCGATCTGCCGAGAGCCGCACGTCGCCCGCCGAACGGATCCCGGCGCCGACCACCTTGAGCACCGCCTCCGTCGCCGTCCATCGGCCCAGGGAATCCATCGCTTCGAGGCCCGCGGCGCCTGTACCGGCCAGCGCATCCTCGAGGTCGAGACCCACCTCGCTGCAATCGCTGAGCGCGACGGCGACGCGGCTCACGGAGTGCGAAATGCTGAACCACGGTCCGCCCGCAAGCATGGGCTTTCCGCCCAGCGGGAAGCGCAGCATCGCGAGATCCACAGGCCGGCCACGCAGTCGGCCCGCACCGGCGAGCACGAGCGCGACGCCGGCGAGGCTCGCGAGGCGCGCCGCAGTGTCGCGACGCTCGAGCTCGAGTCGCCGGCCATAGGGCATCTGCGCGAGCAAGCTGGCCGCGAGACCCGCATCCCCGTCGCCCGGCAGCGCCGCGTGAAGGACCAGTACGTCTGACATTGCCCGGGATTGTCCGTCCGCACTTGGGCGCCCGCCAGCGCCCAGCGTGACCGGCACCCGGCCATCTGGGAGAATCGCGGGCGCTTTGCAGCCCGGCGCTGCCCACCCGGGGGCGCGTCCCATCCGAACCCGTGGACCCACGTGCATGATCCAGTACCAGACGCTTCCCGAAATGCTCGACCACCGCAGCCGCGGATCGCTCGCCATCGGCTACCTCGAGGGCGAGCAGGCGGAGAAGACGCTGACGCTGGCGAACCTGCGCCGGCGCGCACTCGGGATCCTGCACCACCTGCAGCGCATCGGGGCGCAGCCGGGCGACCTGCTCATCCTGCACGTGGCGGGCAACGAACAGTTCCTGGATGCGTACTGGGCGTGCATCTACGGCGGCATCGTGCCGGTGCCCGTGGCCGTGGGCATCAGCGACGAGCACAAGCACAAGTTGCTGCGCATCGCGCGGCAACTGGGCGACCCGCTGCTCTACACCGACCGGAAGCTGCGCGACCGGCTCGCCGCGTTCGCCGCCGAGCAGGGTGAGACTTCGTCGTGGGCATCCCTCGAACGGCGCACGTTCCTGATCGACCAGCTCGACGACATCTCGCGCGAGGGCACGCCGGCGCGAATCGCCCCCGACCAGACCGCGTTCATCCAGTTCTCCTCGGGCTCGACCAGCGAGCCCAAGGGCGTGGTCCTCACCCACGCCAACCTGCTCGCCAACATGGACGGCGTCACCCGGGCGATCGGCCTCTGCGAGCGTGACGTGACGCTGAGCTGGATGCCGCTCACCCACGACATGGGACTGATCGGTTTCCACCTCATGGTCACGTACGCCGGTTCGCGGCAGTACCTGATGCCCACCGACCTGTTCGTGCGGCGCGCACTCCTTTGGTTGAAGTTCGCGGCGTCCAAGCGCGTGACGATCACCTGCTCACCGAACTTCGGCTACCGGCACTTCCTTCGCGCGCTCGGCGAGAAGACGCTCGACGACGTTGACCTCTCCTGCGTCCGCCTGATCTTCAACGGCGCAGAGCCGATCTCGGTGGAACTGGTCGAGGAATTCCTCGACCGCATGGCGCCCTACGGCCTCTCGCGCAACGCGATGTTCCCTGTCTACGGCCTCGCGGAGGCGTCCCTCGCCGTGAGCTTCCCGACGCCCGGGTCGGGGCATCGCTACCTGACCGTCGATCGCCGCTCGATGGGCCTGGGCTCGCCGGTGCGGCTCGTGGCCGCCGACGACCCCAGCGCGCTCAAGCTCATGTGCGAGGGCCGGCCGATTCCCTACACGCGCGTGAAGCTGGTGGACGATGCGGGCGTCGAGGTTGAGCCCGGTCACGTCGGCCACGTGCTGATCCAGGGCGAGAACGTCACGCGCGGCTACTTCCGCAACCCGGATGCGAACGCCGCGACGATCGACGCCGAGGGCTGGCTGCGCACCGGCGATCTCGGGCTCTGGAACGAGAGCGAGCTCTACATCACCGGCCGGTCGAAGGAGATCCTGTTCGTCAACGGCCAGAACTACTACCCGCACGACCTCGAGACGGTGTTGCAGGGCGAGCCGGGGCTCGAACTCGGCAAGGTCGCGGCCGCGGGCGTGCGCCCGCCACAGGGCGCCACCGACGAGCTCGTGCTGTTCATCGCGCACCGTGGCGAGATGTCGGAGTTCGTTCCGGTTGCGGCGCGTGCCGTCCATCTGGTGAACGAGCACGCGGGCGTCGAGGTGGCGCGCGTCGTGCCCGTGGGCCGGATTCCGAAGACGACCAGCGGCAAGCTGCAGCGCACGGCACTCGCCAAGGCCTACGAGGACGGCGAGTTCGCCGCCGAGCTCGCGGCATTCGACGCGGCCTGGTCGTCCGCGCACGACCACGGTCGCGCGGCCGCCGGCCAGATCGAGCGCCAGCTCAAGGCGATCGTGGACGACGTTCTGGCGGGCAAGCACGTGGACGTGGACGATAACCTGTTCGAGATCGGCGCGAGCTCGCTCTCGCTGATCCAGATCCACGAGAAGATCGACGAACTCTACCCCGGGGTCGTGGACCTCACCGAGCTGTTCGATTTCCCGACGGTGAGCCAGCTCGCGAAGCACCTCGAGCACAAGCTCGCCCGCGCTTGAGGCCCGCGGCCGAGGCGCGGCCTGCGTAGGTCGCGCCGCGAAGTCGTCAAGCGGCTCCCCGCGTGAGCTTCCAGCGCTTGTGCGACCACCACCACCCGGCCGGGTCCTCGCGTATCCAGGCCTCCAACGCCCGGGCGTAGCGGTCGGTGATCTCGCCGTGCGGCAGCCGCTCGCCGGGCGCATTGAGCGCCTCGAACCGGAACTCGTAGCGGCCGCGGCCGAGTCGCCGCATGCGGCCGAGGAGCACCTGGCCGCGCAGTGCCCGCCCGAGCAGTTCGGGCCCCATGTAGAAGGCGGTGTCCTGGCCCAGGAATCGCGTCCAGTGCTTCTCCGGACTGGTGGTCGGCGCCTGGTCCGCAATGAGGCCGATCGCCGCAACGTCGCGGCTGCGCGCGAGTTCCTTGAGCACCGTCTTCGCCGGCACCAGCCTTGCGCCGAAGCGCGAGCGCACGCGGCGGAACCACGCATCCACGCTCGAGTTGCGGATCGGCTTGTACAGGCCCACGAATCGCCCCCCGAACTCGAGCGCCATGCGCTGCAGGGCCCACTCCGCGTTGCAGTGGTGCGCCCCGACGAGAATGAGCGGTCGGCCGGATGGCGCGTCGGCGAGCACCTCCGGGTTGGTCAGCACGACTCGCGCTCGCACCTGGTCCGCATCGAGGCGAGGCGTGTAGAGCAACTCGGCCAGCGACTCGCCCTGCCGGCGCACGAACTCCCGCTCGATGGCCTGCAGCCTCACCGTCGATTCCCCGGGAAACGAGCGTGCGAGATTCCCGCGGATCACCGCGTGCCGCAACCGGAAGAGGCGGAACGCGATCCAGGCAGCGCCCGCGGCCAGTCCATACAGCACGCGCAGCGATACGGGCTCCGCGACGTCAGTCATGGTGCGGCTTCGCGCGCTTCCAGCGGTTGTAGGCCCAGAAATACTGGGCGGGGTGCTCGCGGATCTGCTGCTCGAGAGCGCGCACGTACGCGGCGAGAATCTGCTCGGCGTCGAGCCGCTCCCCCGGGGCCGCCAGCGGTACGAAGCGCGCGACGTAGCGTCCCGGGCCGTCCGGCCGCATCGCGATGAACACCGGCTCGAAGCCGAGGCGCGCGCCGATCCAGCCCGGGCCCTGGAAGAACGCGGTGCGCTGACCGAAGAACGGCAGCCAGACCTGGTGTTCGCTCCGGGCGGGTGGCGACTGGTCCGCCAGCATCGCGATCAGCCGCACCTGGCGACGCCGCGCGACGAGGTACCTGCCGACCTCCTTCGCGGGAACCATGGTGGCCCCGAAGCGGCTGCGCATCCCGAGCACCCGGCGGTCGGCGCTCGCACGCGAGAGCGGCTTGTACGGCACCACGACCGGCTCGCCGAAGCGTCGGGAAACCTCGAGGAGCAGCCATTCCCAGTTGCAGTGGTGCCCCGCGACGATGAGCACCCGGCGGCCGCTGCCGAGGGCGTCACGGACGACGGCGTCGTCCTCGAAGCGCAGCCGCTGCTCGAACTCGGCCGGCGCCATACGCGGGGAGCGCAGGAATTCCGCCACCAGGCGGCCGAGTCCGGCGTAGAACTCGCGCGCGATGGCGCGACGCTCCGCCGGGTCGCGATCCGCAAGGCAGCGTCCCAGGCCGTCGGTGACCAGCCGCCGACGCCATCCGGCGACGCGCAGGAGCCAGGCCAGCATGCCGCACAGCGCATACAGCAGCGACAGCGGCAGCAATGACGCCAGTCTCAGCATCGGGTCAGGCCCGCAAGAGGGGCGGCGCGGACCGCGAGCGTTTGATTGGTGCCGGAGGAGGGACTCGAACCCCCGACCCGCGCATTACGAATGCGCTGCTCTACCAGCTGAGCTACTCCGGCACGAGGGGCGCGCAGTATACGGACTCGGACCCGGGTCGTGAAGTTCAAGCCTTGCGGCGCACGCGGATCACGACGTCCACGCTCGCGATCTCCGTGCCGGCCGGCAGCTCGGGCAGGCGCGCGAACGACAGGTCCTCGGGGCGGATGTCGATCATCTCGCCGGTGTCCACGTTCTGGAAATGATGATGCGGCGACATCGTCGAGTCGTACACGCAGCGCTGCGGGTCGGCGTGGATCTCACGGGCGAGGCCCTCGGCGACGAACAGGTTGAGCGTGTTGTAGACCGTCGCCTTGGAGACGCGGCTGTCGGCCTGGCGCAGGCAACCGAGGATCTGCTCGGCGGTCATGTGCCGCGGCGCGGTGAGCAGGAGCTCGGCCACCTTGACCCGCTGCGCGGTCGGACGGATTCCGTGCTGCTCGAGAGTCAGCCGCGCGCGCGCGGCCGTCTCGGTAGGGCGGGCGATTGAGGTTGACATGGGACGGAATTATACGTCCGCGCGCCCCGCGGGCCACCGTTTCCGCGCGAACCCGACAGTAATGCGCACTGACGCGGGTCCGCGGGCGCCCTAACCTCGCCGTCCCCAGGGATCAGAACGGGAGCGTGCCATGGACCGGCACCAGGGTTTCACCCTCGCGGAACTCGTCTTCACGCTGGCCATCGTGGCCGGGCTGCTCGGCTGGGGGTTGCCGGCGTTCCACGACGTGCACCGCAACGCGGAGCGCACCCGCGAGGTGAACCAGCTGGTGCACGCGATCCATTACGCCCGCAGCGAGGCCATCAAGCGCAACGGCGTGGTGAGCCTCTGCCCGAGCACGGACGGGGAGCAGTGCGCCCCGGCCGGTACCCCCTGGCACCAGGGCTGGATCGCATTCGTGAATAGTGACCGGGACTCCCCCGCCGAGCGCGACGCCGGCGAGGAGATCCTGCAGGTGTTCGCCCCCTGGCTGTCGGGCTCGGTGCTCGCCAACCGCCATACGCTGTCGTTCCGCCCGTTCGGCCAGATGGGCGTGACCGCCAGCTTCACGTTCTGCGACGAGCGCGGCGCACGGGCCGCGCGCGCCGTGATCATCAGCCAGACCGGACGGCCACGTGTGTCGCCCTTCGACGCCTCGGGGGAGCCGCTGACGTGCGCGTAGGCGGGTTCACGCTGGTCGAGGTGCTGGTGGCGCTGGTCGTCCTGGCGGTTGGCATGCTGGGCATGGCCCTGCTGCTGCACGAGGGCCTGCAGAGCAGCCGCATCGCGCTCGAGCACGCGCAGGCCGTCAACCTGGCGGCCGACATGGCCGAGCGCATGCGCGCCAACCGTTCCGCAGCCGCCGCCTACGACACGGCGGACGGCCCGGAACCGCGGCTCGACGCCGCCTGCGAGGACGCGGTGGGCCCCTGCGCGCCGGACGCCATGGCCGGGAACGACCTGCGACGCTGGCTCGACGCCGTCGCCGCCGCATTGCCGGATGGACGGGGTGATGTGCTGGTCGAAACCATCGCTGCGGCCGCGCATCGCGGCACGATCACGGTTCGCTGGGCACGGGCGGGGGCTGCAGCGCCCGCGACCTACACGCTCGTGGTCGCGCCGTGAGTGTGAGAGCCCCCATGTCGCCCTCCGCTCGCCCGCGCGATCGCCGCGGCGTGGGCCTCGTCGAGCTGCTCGTGGCGATGACCCTGGGCCTCGGCCTGCTGGGCGGGGCGTTGACCGTCTACCTCAAGGCACGCGATGCCCACGCGACCCTCGAGACCACGGCCCGGCTGCAGGAGGTCGCGCAGCACGCGCTCGGCCTCATCGAGAGCGACGTGCGCATGGGCGGATTCCTCGGCCTGACGAGTCGCCCGGAGCTGGTGACCAATCTCGCCGGGGCGCTCACCGACGCGTCCGGCGGCACCGTCACGCTGCGCGGCTGCACGGAGCATTGGGCCACCCGTCTCGCGCAGCCGCTCGGTGGCTGGGACCAGTCGGCCGCCGCCTGGCCGCTCGAGGCGCCCTGCCGGCCCAATGGGCGATGGAGAGATTCGACCGACGGCCTCATCGTGCGGCGGGCCAGCGCCGAGCGGATCGAGCAGACAGCCGCGGGCCTCAAGGCCTATCACCGGCACGTGCTGATCGCGAGCAGCCGCACGGCGGCGCAGGTCTTCGTTGGCGATGCGGACGGCAGCATCCCCGCGGCTTATGCGCAAGCCGACCCGGCCGACGCACCGCCGCAGGCGGACACGCGCCGCTTGCTGGTGCACGCCTACTACGTCAGTGCCGACTCCTCGGTCGCGGCGGGCTATCCGTCGCTGCGCCGCAAGCGGCTGGTGTCGGGGCCGGCCGTGCAGGACGAGGAAATCATCCCCGGCGTGGAAGACCTGCAGGTGCAGTACGGCGTGGACGCGGACGGCGACGGCAGCGCCGATCGCTACGTGAGCGCTGACGCCCTCGCGGCGGGCACCGCGGTCCTCGCGGCACGCATCTGGCTGCGCGTGCGGGCCCACGAGCGCGACCCCGCCTGGGACGACGCGACGCACTACACCTATGCGAACCAGGACGAGCGCATCCCGGCCACCGAGCGCGCGTTCCGCCGCGTGGTCGTGAGCCGGACGATTCACCTCAGGAACGGACGCGGCTCATGAAGAGTGTGCTCCAGCGACGATGCGCCAACGCCGCGGCCGGGCAGCAACGTGGGGCCGTGCTCGTCGTGGCGTTGCTACTGCTGCTGGTGCTGACGATCCTCGGCGTTGCCGGCCTCGTGACCGCCACGCTCGAGCTTCGACTGGCGGGCAACGTCGATCATCACGCGCGCGCCTTCGCGGCGGCCGAGCACGCGATCGAGCAGGCCGTGCTCACCGCGGACCTCGGCACCTCGAGCAGCCTCGCCGCACCCGTCAAGCCCGGCTGCCGCGCCGTCTGCACGACGCCGACCACCGGGGACCCGTTCGACTATTCGCTCTACTACGACGCGAGCGCGACCGACACGCTGGCGCCGGACGGAGGCCATTCGCTCGGCGCGGGGCTGCAGGCCCACCACTTCGTCATTGAAGCCACGGGCGAGTCAGGCCCGGGCGCTCGATCCGATCACACCCAGGGCTTCTACGTCCTCGGTCCGGCAGAACCCTGACGGACCGCCGTTCGGAGGAAACGACTCATGCGCGAAGGATTGCGAAGTGAGCACCGGCACGCGCTGGCGCGCAGGCGCCGTGCGTCGTGGATCGTCGCGCGGCCGCGCGCCGTTGTCCGGACGGCGATGGTCACCGCCGCATTGGCAACAGGGGCCCTTGCCGCGGCGGACGACACCGAGGTGTTCTTCGCCGGCGGGCCTGCCGGTGGCGTCGCGTCGGCGAACGTCCTGCTCGTGCTGCCCACCGGCCGGACGATGGGCTGCGTGATCGGCGCGACCGTGCCGTGCGCGACAGCCGTCGAGGACGGCACCAGCCGCATGGACGTGATGAAGGCGGCGCTCATGAAGACCCTCGATCAGCTTGCCGATGAGGGCGTGAACGTCGGGCTCATGCGCGGCAACAACAACGGGCGCAGCGACGCGTCCGCAGGCGGCGGCTTCATCGGGCAGCACGTTGCGCCGCTCACACGCGAGCGGCACGACGAACTCGCAAGGTGGATCTGCCCCTTCGGCATGGACCGGCGGGAATGCCTTGCGGTGATCCCGGACAGCGGCGACGCGTCCGCGGGGCAGCTCATGCTGGCGCCTTCGAATCAAGCCGGCTTCTGCACAGTGGACGGCGCCGGAGTGCCCGATTGCCGCGACCGGTTGGCGCCGGGCCGACAGTCGCTGACCGAACTGCTGTTCGAGGCGAACCGCTATTTCGCGGGACGCCGGCCCGCCTGGGGCGCGGGATCGACGATCGGCCCGGGATATTCGTTTCCCGGCCAGGGCCACGATCCGCCGTCGATCTGGGGTCCGGCGACCTTGGCCGCCGGGGACTGCCGGGAGGCGGCTCCGGCGTGTCGCTACCGCAGTCCGACCGGCGACTGCCAGCGCAACGTGATCGTGATCCTCTCGGACGGCGTGCTGGCCGACGACCGGGGCAACGACGCCGGCGTGGGTTCGATCGCGAACTCGGCGGGCGACCCCGCGCCCTACAGTCGGTGGTTCAAGGCCTATCGCGATCCGCGCGGACTGACGGCGGGACCCGACCCTCACGGCTGCAGCATCAACACTGGCATCGACTACCGTGCGGTCGATCCCATCACGGGCGAGGTCTCCAAAAGGGCGCTCAGCAACTGTGCGGACGATCTGGCCTACTCGATGCGCAGCGGCGGCTTCGTGGCGGGACGGCCCCGGGCGCAGGTGTTCACCTACACGGTTGGATTCGATGTCGCGGCTGCCGCACGCGCCGAGTCGATCGCCGAGGACGCGCCTCGCTCGCTGCTGCAGTTGCTCGCCCGTGCCGGGGGCGGCAGGCACCACTCGGTGGACTGCGAGGACTGCACGCCCGCGGAGGCCGCGGACGAACTCGCCACGGTACTCCTCGGCATCGTGCGCCAGACCGTGATTGCCAATGCCTCGTTCAGCGCACCCACGGTGCCGGTCAACTCGTTCAACCGGACGGAGAATCTCGACGAGCTGTACCTCTCGGTGTTCCGGCCTGCCGGCAGCGAGCGCTGGCGAGGCAACGTGAAGAAGTACCGTCTCGCGCCGAACGGCGACATCCTCGGCCGCCACGACGCGCTGGCCGTCAATGCGCTGACGGGCCGGTTCCTGCCCGACGTCGGCAGCCTGTGGCCGTCCGACCCGGCGATCAGTGACGGAGACGACGTCCTGGCGGGCGGAGCCGCGCGCGCGCTGCCGGACCCAGAGCTCCGACGCATCTATACCAACGAGGGCGGCGCGAGTGCGCATGCGCTCGACACCTACACCGTCGAGCAGGTCGGCCGCCGCGCCGACGCCGGTGCGGTGCTGGGCTACGGGGCGGCCGGCGTCGAACCGCCCGGCTGTCCCGCGCGTCCCGGCGAGGCGCCTGCCGACGGCGACAACCCGGCCGTCTGTCACCTGCTCGCCTGGATCCGCGGCGCCGACGTCACCGACGCGGTACCGGCCGCGACCGCGGATTCGCCGGCCGGCAACGGTGATTTCACGGAGGCGCGCCACGATCTCGGCGACCCGCTGCACACCCGACCGGCGGTCGTGACCTACGGCGGCGATGCCGGGAAGCCGCGGGCCGTCATCTACGCGGTGACCAACGATGGCGCGCTGCACGCCTTCGACGCGGAGTCGGGCCGGGAACGCTGGGCGTTCATTCCCTGGGACCGACTCGGCCGCATGCTGGGGCTGTATCGCGACCGGATGGCCCGTCCGCGCACCATGCTCGGTCTCGACGGTCCGCTGGCCGTGCTGACTCTCGACCGCAACGGCAACGGCCGGATCGAGCCGCTGGCCGACGGCATCGGCGACCGCGTAATCCTCTACTTCGGCATGCGGCGCGGCGGTCGCAATTACTACGCCGTGGACGTCACCCACGTGGACTTCGACGACCCGGCTGGCGACGCGCCCAGGCTCCTCTGGATCGCAGGTCCGCCGGGTGAGCCCGGCATTGCGGCCGACCGGCAACTGCCGCTGGCCGGCCAGTCGTGGTCGCGGCCCGTGGTGACCCGACTCCGGGTACCCGGACATCGCGGCACCGACGACCGCGTGGTGATGTTCGCGGGCGGCTACGACCCGGACACGCAGGATCCGCCCGACGGCATGCCGCAGCCCTACCTAGACGACACGGTCGGCACCGGTGTCTACGTGCTCGACGCGTTCAGCGGCCAGCGCCTGTGGCGCGCGGGTCCGGATGCCGGAGCCGACCTCGCGCTCGCCTCGCTCACCGCGGCGATCCCGGGGGATCTTGCCGCGCTCGATCTCACCGGGGACGGCTATGTGGACACGACCTACTTCGCCGACCTGCGGGGCCGCATCTGGCGACTGGATTTCGACGGGGCCGCGGCCGACGTGGCACGCCTGGCGAGCGGCGGAATCCTCGCGGACCTCGGCGGTGAGGGCGTCGCCGGAGCCCGGCGATTTTTCACCACGCCGGATGTCTCCTCGGTTATCCACGCCGGCCGACGCTGGCTGAATGTCGCGATCGGCTCGGGCAACCGCGAGATGCCGCTCTCCGACCGGACAACCGACAACCGCTTCTACAGCCTGCGCGACTACCACGGGGCGATGCGTCGCGACTGGGCTCGAGCCGCACCGATCAGGGAAGCCGCCCTCGTGGACGTCACGCCGGACGCCGCGGATCCCGGCGTCCAGGCGCCCGTACCCGCGGGGGCGGCCGGGTGGCTGCTGCGACTCGAAAATCAGCCGGGGGAAAAAGCGATCTCCTCCTCGCGCACCTTCGAGCACACGGTGTTCTTCCCGACGTTCCTGCCGGCCAAGCGCGCCGAGGACGAGGAAGGCGAGGACGAGCGCAAGGACGCCTGTGCCGACCCGGTCGGCGACAACCTCCTCTACCAGGTCAGCGTCTTCGATGCGCGACCCGCCCGGCGCCTTGCGGAAACCGCGCACGCGGCCGACGCGGGTGGACTCGCCCTGCGGCTCGGACAGCCCGGCATTGCGCCGGAGCCCGTGTTCGTATTCCCCGCGACGGAGGAGGAGGCGGCCGGCGCCCCCGGTGCGGTGTCGCGATCAACGCCGCTGTGCCTCGTCGGCGTGGAGAGCTGCGGCAGCCTCGATGCGGTCGGGCCTCGCCGGACCTACTGGCGCCAGCGCGGTGCGGAATGAAGCTGCCGGCCACCACCGAGCGACGGCGCGGGAGGAACCGCGGCTGCCAGTGCGGCGTCACCCTGATCGAGCTCGTCATCGTCGCGGCCTTGATTGCGGTGCTGGCAGCGATCGCGATCCCCTCCTACCGCAGCCACGTGCTGCGTGCCCACCGGACCGAGGCCCGCGCAGCCCTGCTCGCGCTTGCGACGGCGCAGGAGAAGTTCCACCTGCAGTGTCGCCACTACGCGACCGCCCTCGATCCGGGCAAGGACTCGGAGTGCGTTGCGGGCCGCCTCGACTTCCCGGTGCGCAGCGAGCGGGGCTACTACGAGATCAGGATCACGTCGGCGGATGTCAGCGGCTGGACCGCGGAGTCGTGGCCCACTGGTCCGCCCCAGTCCGCGGACCGCCCCTGCCAGCGATTCGGACTCACGAGCGTCGGGCGCAAGCGGGCCTGGGATGCCGCGAGGCGCGACAACGACCTGGAGTGCTGGGGCCGGTAGGGGTTTCGTTGCGGCCGGGTCGCGCGAGGAGCCGGATCAGCCGCGCCGAGGCGTCCGAAGTTCGCGCGGTAGCGCGAAGACCACGCTCTCCTCGCGCCCTTCGATCTCCTCCGCGTCCTGCCCGCCCCACTCGCGCAGCCGCGCCACCACGCGCTGCACCAGGAGTTCCGGAGCCGAGGCGCCGGCGGTGACGCCGACCGACTGCGCGCCTGCGAACCATTCGGGGCGCAGGTCCTCGGGTCCGTCCACCAGATAACCCGGCTTGCCGGCCTTCTCGGCGATCTCTCGAAGCCGGTTCGAGTTCGAGCTCGACTGCGAGCCCACCACCACCACGACATCGCAGGCCTCGACCAGGCCTTTCACCGCATCCTGGCGGTTTTGCGTCGCGTAGCAGATGTCCTCTTTGCGTGGCGTCGAGAGCGTCGGGAAGCGGCGCTGCAGCGCCGCGAGCACCTCGGCCGTATCGTCGACCGAGAGGGTCGTCTGGGTGACGACGCCGACACGCGTCGGGTCGCGCACCTCGAGATTCTCGACGTCTTCGACGTCCTCCACGAGGCAGATGCGCCCGCCCATCGAATCGTCGAACTGCCCCATGGTGCCTTCGACCTCCGGGTGCCCCTCGTGCCCGATCAGGATCACCTCGCGACCGTCGCGGGCGAAGCGCGCCACTTCCATGTGCACCTTGGTCACGAGGGGGCAGGTCGCGTCGAAGACACGCAGGCCGCGCTGGTGCGCCTCGGCTTGAACCGCCTTCGGCACGCCGTGCGCACTGAAGATCACCGTGGCGTCGGCCGGCACCTCGTCGAGCTCGTCGACGAACACGGCGCCGAGCCCGCGCAGTCGTTCGACTACGAACCGGTTGTGAACGACCTCGTGACGCACGTAGATCGGGGCGCCGAAGATCTCGAGCGCACGCTCGACGATCTCGATGGCACGATCCACGCCGGCGCAGAAGCCGCGCGGGTTCGCGAGCAGGATCTTCACTTGCGTTCCCGGAACGCGTCGAGGATCAGGAGGCCGGCGCCGATCGTGATGGCGCTGTCGGCAATGTTGAACGCGGGAAAGTACGCCGCGCCCCAGTGGGCGTGGATGAAGTCGACGACGTAGCCGTGGACGATGCGGTCGATCACGTTGCCGAGCGCGCCGCCGAGGATCAGCGACAGCGCCAGCGGCAGCAGTTTCTCGCCGCGCGGGGTGCGCCAGATCCACACCATCAGCACGGCGCTCACCGTGAGGGCAAGGCCGATGAAGAACCAGCGCTGCCAGCCCGACGCCCCGGCGAGCAGGCTGAACGCCGCGCCTGTGTTGTGCAGGAGCGTGAAGTCGAGGACCGGCAGCACCACGACGCGCTCGTAGAGCTCGAGGAACCGGGTCGCGAGGAACTTCGTCGCCTGGTCGAGCGCGATCACCCCGAGCGAGAGCCAGAGCCACGCGGCCGGGTGCGTGCGCTGAAGCATGGGCGGCATGGGAGTCGTCATCGGCACGGGGTGTTCCTGGTTGCTCACGTTATGCAAACCGCCGGGTCTCGCCGGCACCGTCGAGGTTGACCACGCAGCGGCCGCAGAGTTCGGGGTGCGCCGGGACGCAACCCACGTCGTCGCGCTTGTGCCAGCAACGCACGCACTTGACTGCCGTGGAAGGCCGCACGCGGATCCAGACCCCCGGCTCGACGGCTGCACCGCCCGTCTCGCCGCCGGCCAGGGCGCCAGCCACTGCGTCCGCAGGCCGCGCCTCGGCCGCGTGGACGCGCGCCTCCGAGGTGATCAGCACAAATCGCAGCTCCTCGCCGAGGGGTGACAGCGCCGCGCGGATCCCCGGCGCCGCATACAGATCCACGACGGCGTCGAGCGGTGCGCCGATCCCGCCCGCGACGCGCAGCTGCTCGAGCTCGCGCAGCACCGCGGCGCGGACCCCGAGCACCGCCGTCCAATCGACGGCAGTGGCCGCGGTCTCGCCGGACGGTAGATCGGCCCACGTCGACAGGAACACTGACTCCGGCCGCTCGCCCGGCATGTGCCGCCAGATCTCCTCGGCCGTGAACGAAAGCACCGGCGCAAGCCAGCGCACCATCGCCTCGAGGACGTGGTACATCGCGGTCTGCGCCGAGCGCCGCGGCAGGCCCTCGGGCGGAGTGGTGTAAAGGCGGTCCTTGACCACATCGAGGTAGAAACCGCCCATGTCCACCACGCAGAAGTTGTGCACCTTCTGGTAGATGAGGTGGAAGTCGTAGCTTCGGTAGGCGGCGGTCACCTCGTCCTGCAGCTCGCGCGTTCGGGCGAGCGCCCAGCGGTCGAGGTCCACGAGGCCGCTGAGCGGCACCGCGTCCCGCGCCGGATCGAAGCCCGCGAGGTTGCCGAGCAGGAAGCGTGCCGTGTTGCGAATGCGTCGGTACGAGTCCGACATGCGCTTGAGGATCTCGTCGGAGACGCTGATCTCGTTGGCATAGTCGGTCGAGGCCACCCACAGGCGCAGCACGTCGGCGCCGAGCGTGCTCACCACCTTCTGCGGTGCCACGACGTTGCCGAGCGACTTCGACATCTTGCGGCCCTTGTCGTCCACCGTGAAACCGTGGGTCAGCACGGCCTTGTAGGGTGCGTGGCCCTTCTGGGCGACCGAGGTGAGCAGCGAGCTGTGGAACCAGCCGCGGTGCTGGTCCGAGCCCTCGAGGTAGAGGTCGGCGGGATTGAGCACCTCGGGCCGCAGCTTCGTGACGCAGTGGTGGGAGACGCCCGAGTCCACCCAGACGTCCATGATGTCCGGCACTTTCTCGTAGTGCTCGGCCTCGGCGCCGAGCAGCTCGCGCGCATCGAGGTCGAACCAGGCGTCGATGCCGTCCCGCTCCACCCGCTCCGCGACGCGCTCGACGAGTTCGGCGGCGCGCGGGTGCAGCTCACCGGTCTCGCGGTGCGTGAAGAGCGCGAGCGGTACGCCCCAGCGCCGCTGCCGCGAGATGCACCAGTCGGGACGTCCGGCGATCATGCCGGTGATGCGCTGCTCGCCCCAGTCGGGCATCCAGTGCACCTTGCGGATCTCCTCGAGCGCGGCGGCGCGCAGGCCGGCCCGCTCCATGCCGATGAACCACTGCGGCGTGGCGCGGAAGATCACCGGCGTCTTGTGCCGCCAGCAGTGCGGGTAGCTGTGGCGGAACGGCTCGTGGTGCAGCAACGCGCCGTGCTCGCCGAGAACCTCGACGACGTGCGCGTTCGCGTCGAACACCTTCTCGCCGGCGAAGACTGGCGTCGACGGCAGGAACCGACCGTCGCCCCCCACCGGGTTGTCGACGGTGAGCCCGTAGCGCTGGCCGATGGCGAAGTCCTCCTGGCCGTGACCAGGCGCGGTATGCACCGCACCCGTGCCGCTCTCGAGCGTCACGTGGTCGCCGAGGATGACCGGCACCTGGCGCTCATAGAACGGGTGCCGCAGCACGAGTCCCTCGAGCGCCGCACCCTTGACCCGCGCGACCTCAATGCGTTGCGCGGCGCCTGCGCGCTTCAGCACCAATTCGGCCAGCTCGCTTGCGAGCAACAGCAGTTCCGCACCGGCCGCGGAGTCGACGACGAGCAGCGAGTAGTCGAACTCCGGGTGCACCGCGACGGCCTGGTTCGCGGGCAACGTCCAGGGCGTCGTGGTCCAGATCGCGATGCTCGCACGGCCCGGAGGCAGTTCTTCCAGGCCGCAGCGGCGCGCGACATCGGCGCGATCCACGACTTCGAAACGCACGTCGATCGAGGGCGAGGTGCGCTCCTCGTACTCGACCTCGGCCTCGGCCAGCGCGGAGCGGCAGTCGAGGCACCAGTGCACCGGCTTGTAGCCCTTGTAGAGGTGGCCGTTGCGGATGATCTGCGCGAACGCGCGCAGCTGTTCCGCCTCGTAGCGCGGCTGCAGCGTGAGGTAGGGGTTCGCCCAGTCGCCCATGACGCCGAGGCGGATGAAGTCGCGCCGCTGCACATCGACTTGCTCGAGCGCGTACTCCCGGCACCGCTGGCGGAACGCCGGCGCATCGAGCAGCTTCGCCTCCTTGCCCCCCGCCTTCTCGACCTGGTGCTCGATCGGCAGGCCGTGGCAGTCCCAGCCCGGCACGTAGGGCGCGTCGTGGCCGTCCAGACTGCGCGCCTTGACGATGATGTCCTTGAGGACCTTGTTCACCGCATGACCGATGTGGATCGCGCCGTTCGCGTACGGGGGGCCGTCGTGCAGGATGAACGGCGGCCGGCCGCGGGCAGCTTCGCGCAGCTTCGAGTAGGTGCCGCGTTCTTCCCACCAGGCGAGCATCTCGGGCTCGCGCCGGGCCAGGTCTGCCTTCATCGGGAAGGCCGTCTCGGGCAGGTTGACGGTGTGCTTGTAGTCGGCCATGGGGAAGCGGTCGGCGCGTGGCCGGCCAGTTTATCAAATGCCGAGGACCGTCCTCGCGGCCGCCGCATCGCGGTGCATCTGGGCCACCAGCGCGTCGAGCGACTCGAACTTCTGCTCGTCACGCAGGCGAGCCACGAAGTCCACGTCGAGGTACCTTCCGTACAGGTCGCCCGCCCAGTCGAACAGGTGCACTTCGAGCAGGGGGTCCGTGCCGTCCACCGTCGGGCGGGTGCCGAGACTCGCCACGGCAGGATGATCCACGAGGCCGGCGCCGCTCACCCGCACCGCGAAGATGCCCCAGAGCGGCACGACCTTGCGATGGAG
>Ga0209391_10000399_pt1 | contig 20047 bp, 15 predicted proteins | sample PPLLak3March2015_FD_187246 | JGI IMG/M metagenome (GOLD analysis project Ga0209391, IMG submission 187246) | Freshwater sediment microbial communities from Prairie Pothole Lake near Jamestown, North Dakota, USA - PPLs Lake P7 Core (1) Depth... | ecosystem: Environmental > Aquatic > Freshwater >...
TTGGGCACCATTGATGCCGAAGCTGATCAGCAATTCGATGAACCCTAACTGCTGCATCGCCCACAGACCCAACTGTTCGACGCCGACACTTCGGGGCCGGTGCAATTCCAGCGAAGCAATGTCGACACTTTGAATGTCGGAGACAGGCTCTGCCGGTGCACTTGGCGCGGTCGTTACGCTGGTCGTGTCCGCGGCTGGGCTTGCCGTTTTCGACACCGGCTCGGGCGCTGGCGAGGTAACCCCCCGGCGTGCCAAAAGCAGCGCTGCAATCCGCTGTGCCTCACGCTCCACTGCCAGCGGACAGTCGATCGGCAGCAGCGTCAACTGACAACCCATGATCTCGTCGACCCTTGCACACAGTGTCGGCCAATGGTCTTGCTCAATAGCGAAGTGCCGTCCCAGGTTCAGCAACGTGGATTGGCGCGTACTGCCGTCGACCCGCTCGCTCTTGACCAGTCGATAGGTGAAGTAGCGTTCGCCGGTAGCGGAATTGTTGGTGTGGGTGCGACGTATATACATGCTGCGAAGATAGCGCAGACCGGGCGAGCGTGCAAGGGGGTAAGCCAACTATTATGGCACTGCAAAATAGAATAACTCCAAAACTCAGTTGCCTAAAACGGAAAATCAATAACTTACACAAGACTCTCTGCTTGTTTTTGGCTAAATTTAGGGAGGTGGTGTTAAATATGGGTTAAGTAATTACAACCTAAAAAACCCGCAAACTGAATTGTTTCGTCAATACAGGATCAACTTGCTGTTGGCGTATCAATTGATAAGTGGCACGATATTCACCTGTAGGCCAAAAATTGCCTCGCCGTTTAATTCCGACAAAAAATCGGTATTGCGCCATGTTGTGGTCTATGGGTATGGCTTTATGAAGTAACAATTTTCCGTTAGGTGATAATAAATCAATTAGCTGCGTATCAGCGGCTTGTACCCCAAACGCCATCAGCCAAAAACCTAGAACCGGCGCATCTGAAGGAAGAGTCATAAATTCAGCGACTTCCTCACCAGCAGCTAGTGGATGATCCGTAAAGCCCGCTGCTAAGACCCCGGAAGGAATGTACCCGATTTTATGAACAGTGTCCTCTGACCAGAGCGGCTGCTTATCTAATGAACAGGAATCGCCGCCGCTAACTCCGACAAACGGATCAACCGCTTTACCGTGGTGTCGAACTTCAAAATGTACATGCTGAAATTCGGTATTTCCCGATAAGCCGACTTGCCCTAATACCGTGCCACGCGTCACCATCTGCCCAGCATGAACCACGACACTTCCTTTTTTCATATGTGCGTATTGAGTTTCCCAGTCATTACCGTGAACAATGACCACCGAATTACCTGCATCTCTGCCCTGTAGCGCCTGTTTGCCCAGTACCCTGACACTGATGTCTTCCATGCCATCGCGTATCGCCCTCACTTTACCGTCAGCGGCAGCCAGCACAGGGACACCTGCTGCTATCGCATTCATAGACTTGGGGCGAAAATCGGTTCCACGATGGCCATCATAACTAAGAAAACCGCAGCGATAGTCACCGTACTGCGCGCTGGTATCGTCATCGACATAGTTTTGAATAAAACAATCAACGCCGATAGTACAAGCAAGTGGCATACTTAAGCTGGGTGCTTCCTCTATCCCCTCAACGGCAAACGACAAGCCGAATAATAAAGAAATAAGTGCTAATGTGTGTTTATGTGGCATAAAGTTATTCCCAAGTAATCAATGAATGGGCTCTTCATCTCTCTTTATATCAATTGCTCTCTGAAATTTTTAATGCAGTACCTTGTCTTCAGGATATATCATTTTATTCTACAAATAAATGTGTGCATAGATTATGCCTTAGGGGAGAGGAGGCTTATGTGCATATTGTTGACCGCCATCTGAATTTAATTTCTTACAATACCCAAACTTCGACAATGATAGTGAAATCTATGCTTATCGTTTTGTTACTTGCCTTGGTAGGTTGTGGCTCGGCGCCGAAGAAACCTGCGCAACCCGAAGAACAACCGAAAGCACAGGAAACCAAACCCCGTGCCGACAGCTCGGAATTGCTTCCCGTGCATTCTCGGAAATATAAGATCGTGAAGGCCGCGAATATTGAGTGGATATATTTCGGCCAGCAGAAAGTCGTGATCGACGGAAACAATGAGAGCATTCCCCATGTGGGGATTTGGGAAGATGACGATTATAGGCACAGCGACCGGATCAACCAGTATTGGCGGGCGGTTGGCAAGTACCGTCTGTCGGGCAACGACTGCAAGGAGCCTTGGTCCGCCGCCTTCATCAGTTGGATCATGCAGGCGGCGGGCGTACCGAAATTCCAGTTCCCACCGGCCAGCGCCCACCGATCTTATCTTAACCATTTTCTTGCCAACGCATACAATCCATATGCGGCCTTGATACCCCATAACATTCAAGAATACAAACCTAAACCGGGGGATTTGATCTGCGCTAACCGGAGCAAAGGCAAGTCCACAGAAGTGATAAAGGAGCTCCCTAACTCACTCAATTCAAGACTGCATTGCGATATCGTCGTGGAAACCAAAGGCCAAACTTTGCAAGCCATCGGCGGCAATGTCCGCAATTCCGTCTCGAAAACCATCCTGACTTTATCCCCGGAAGGCTATCTTCAATTTACCAGCCATAGGCCGTGGTTCTTGATTATCGAAAATCGCCTGAACTGATAACGGATATACCTGAAGAATTCAGGCAGGTTTTGCGGCTGTTTCATGTGACTGTTTTCTCAAACAGCCCCATCGTGTATCATGTAAGCACATCAAAAGTGTTCACCAAGGCGTTCACCAAATAGCGCACAATCACTGAACACGCACATATAAAACAATAACCTATGCGTATACTCAATATTCATTTCAAAAATATCAACTCATTGGAAGGCGAGAGTCGAATCAATTTTGAACAATCACCCTTTTCCGATACGGGAGTTTTTGCAATTACTGGACCCAATGGATCAGGCAAATCGAGTATTTTAGATGTCATTACCCTGGGTTTATATGGCGAAACTTTTCGTTTTGACCGGCCTGCTGCTCATGTAATGACCAAGCACACGGCGGAGAGTTTTTCAGAAATTGAATTTGCCCTGGGAGGTGAAAAATACAAATCCAGGTGGCACGCTCAGCGTGCAACGAGTAGTCCGGAGAGTGAATTAATGCCTCCGGAGATGCAATTAATCCGGTTGACAGACGGCGAAGTTTTAGCCAGCACACATCATGACGTGTGCGCGCGGATGACCGAAATTACAGGCATGAATTTTCGTAATTTCACACGCTCGATAATGTTGGCACAAGGTGATTTTGCCGCTTTTCTCAATGCGCTGGACAGTGAGCGTATGGACATACTGGAAAAAATCATCAGCACTGATATTTATGCGGATTATAAAAAAGAGGTTATTGATCAGGCTGAAAACGCACAAAAGGAACTGGATCGTTTAAAGCATGACTTAGCCGCTATCGAGTTGATGGAGTCAGAAAAACAGGAGGCTTGTGAGCACGATTTAATTGATTTTAAAGAGCAATTATCTGAGCTGAAGGATGAACAAAATAGTTTGAAGCAACAACAATCCTTACTGAAAAAGATAACGGGAATAAAAGGTCAGATTGTTGAGCAGGAAAAAAACCTGGAAAAGGCTAAGACGCAGTTAGAAAACACTCAAAAAATAGTAGATCGGATTGCCGCAGCTCAAGAGGCGTTAATCTTTAAGGAGGACCTCGAAGCACACAAATTAAAAATCCACGCTATTCGACAAGGTAAATCGACCCTGGATGATTTTGAGAGCGAACTTAAGCAATTAAAAAATAAGCTGGGCAATGAAACTGCTCCTGAAAATGTGGCGCATCGATCGTTTACTGAACAACAGCAAACATTAGAAAACGTCAGGGCGCAGGTTAACCAGATTACTTTAAACAGGCAGTCCGAAACTGATCTGTGGCAGTCTTTGGCTGCACAGTCCCTGGAAAAGAAGCCAGCGCTTGCAACAGTATCTGCATGGCTGGAAGAACATGCCGCTGAGGCATCACTACTTACTGGTTTTCTTGATGAAATAGGTAAATTGAAAAAACTCCGCACTGAGGTGTTTGAATTAAGTGAAAAGCAGAAGTCATTTACCAGACAGTCAAAAAAAACAATCTCGTCACTGAAAAATAATGCTGCCGCACTTGAGAAAGAAAATAAAAAACAGGCCCATCTAAGACACCAGCTTCAGGCAGATGAACAAGAACTTGTAGTAATTGCCCAGGGCAATACGTCTGAGGATATTAATGCCTTAGTGTTAGAGCAGCAAGAGCGCATCAAGGATTTTCAGACACTCTACAACCTGGCACAAAAACATCAACAACTGACAGGAGGTTCCGGTTTTTTTTCCCTGTTCAGACGTAAAGAGCGGCCGGATCATGATGCTGATGTATTAAGTATTGAGCTTGAAAAAATAAAACAGGAAATAAAACGCGAAGAAAATATTAAACTCGCGCTCGATGAGAAGGTTGTCCTTGAATCGTTATTGAAAAAAATGGCCGGCGACCGGGTTCACCTTGTCGATGGTAAGCCCTGCCCATTATGCGGTGCCTTGCAGCATCCTTATGCTAAACATCCCCCGGCAGCGTCCAATTCCAAGCAGGCATTAATCGATCAAAAAGCGAAAATAAGGATGCTAATCGAGAAAGCAACCAATACAGGACTCAAAATTAGTGTCACGCAAAAGCAGTCTGAAAAAAATCAGGCCAGGCAAACGCGCTTACAGCAGATTAGAGCTCAATGGTTAAATTTGTGTAATCGGCTGAATATTGCAAGTCATGATCTTGAAATAAATAAATTGGGCTTGATGAAACAGCTGATAAAGAAAGAGACAAGCGAATTAACAGATATTGTCAGTTTCGCCACGAAATTTCGGAATAAACAGGCTAATATCGAAAAATTAAAGGATTTAATCGCCAAGAGTGTAATTACTATTGAACAGTTGCAAATAAGTACGCAGCAACTGGGTTCCAATAGCCAAGAGTTTACCCAGGAACGGATAGACATTGACGCCGCATTAACCCTGAGTCAGGAACAAGAAAAGCAGCTAGCCAGTAAAGTGATGGAACAGTTGACTCTGCTCGGAGAAAAAATGCCTGCCAAAGGCCAGGAAGATGCATTGTTCGATCGGCTCAATGTGCGCCGGCAGGAATACCATGGCTATGCTTTCCGTCACAAGGGCTTAACAGAAGAAATGGCGGCTTTGGAGGCGAAACAGGCGGCCTGTCAAAATGAAATAACCCGTTGTAATGAGCTTCTTGAAGTTTATACAAGCCAACTGCAAATGGAAGAAACTATCGGCCTGCATTTGGCGCTTATTGAAAAACAGAAACTGATTGCTGATAAAGAGCAATTACTGGCTCAGCAGGAAATCGAAGCCGGCGTGTTGCGTCAGGCGTTAGAGGAGAATATACGGGCGACCCAATTTACAAGTTTGCATGAGATTAGTGAAATACTGGAGCTGATGGAAAGTCAGCCTGAACTTGAGCGTCAAAAAGCGGAATTGGAGCAGGAGATAGACGCTAAAACCATAGAGCTGGAAACAAGCTATGCCCAGTTGGAAGCCGATTCTGTCTTCCTGGAATCAACGTTAGCTACAACAGAGATAGAAGAACAACTTAGACGTATTACTGGAAAAATCGATATAGCAAGTATGGAAGTCCAGCATCTGGAAAGACTCTTGAGCGAACAAAAGCAACTACAGCAAATTTATGATGCAAAGCGACTACAATTGCAACAGCAAGAAGCTGCATCCGAGCCTTACTTTGCTGAAGCCGCTCTTCTGGCAACAGGAAGCGGTATGGCATTTCGTCGCAGGGTTCAGGGGCGAATTGCCGATAAATTATTATCCCAGACCAATGCAATACTGGAAAAAATCAGTGGCCGTTATTATTTACGGCAAGCGCCCAGTGAGCAGGGACTGGCTTTGGAAGTTGAAGACACTTACCAGGCTAATGCCCGGCGTTTGCCCAAGACTTTATCAGGTGGCGAAAGCTTTATCGTCAGTCTGGCATTGGCATTGGGACTTTCGGAATTGGCAAATAACGGTCGATCCGTTGATTCACTGTTTCTCGATGAGGGTTTTGGCAATCTGGATGCAGACTCACTCTATACAGTGATCAGCACTTTGGAAAGTTTGCATACCCATGGAAAAACTGTAGGCGTTATTTCTCACGTTGAGGCTGTACAGAAACGTATTAAAGCGCAACTGCAAGTCGTTAAAAAGCCAAATGGCATGGGCGAGTTGAAAAAAGCATCCTGATGTACATCTTGCAATAAATTCATTAAGCACCGCCTTTTCTCATCATCATCCCTTTTGATGGATTATAACCAATGATTGCTGCTGTCATAAAAACCAGAAAAGCAACTGAAGTATAGACAAATGCGTGCTGATTAAACTGCCCATAGAGTGCGAAGCGTATTAATTCAACGGCTTGCGAAAACGGATTATATTGTGCCAACTTACTAAGCAGCACACTGGATTCTTTCATTTTCCACAAAGGATACAGTGCGGTTGACATAAAAAACATCGGAAAGATGACAAAATTCATGACCCCGGCAAAATTTTCCAGTTGTTTTATGAATGATGACAACAATAATCCCAGCGCACCCAACATTAATCCGGACAGCATCAATGTCGGCAATACCCACAAGTATCCCTGCCACGGCGCATGGATATCATAAAACCAGGCAATGGCTAAAAACACATAAACTTGTAGGATAGATACGCCGGTTCCAGCCAACAGTTTACTGAGCAATAAAAACCAGCGCGGTAATGGACAGACCATCAGAATACGCATACTGCCCATTTCCCGGTCATAGACCATGGATAATGAACTCTGCATGCCGTTAAATAATTGAATCATGCCAATCAGGCCCGGCGTAATATAAACCTCATAAAGTATATAGGTTTCATAAGGTGGCGTGATGGCAAGCCCTAATGCCGCCCTAAATCCGGCCGCAAAAACAAATAACCAGACCAATGGCCTGACTAACGCGGAAATAAAGCGTTCTCGCTGGGTAACAAAACGCCATAATTCACGCCCGATAATCCCCCACATTGCCCGCCAGTAATGAAGTATATTCACGCAGAACTGTCCTGCCCTGCGCCCTTCGGGTAAATGCAAATCCGCTCCCGGCTGATTAGTCATGCCTGCTCTCCTTGCGTTAAAGTGTAAAAAGCATCTTTTACCATGGAGGTATTCGTTGTTTTGAGGACTTCATCTACTGTGCCATTGGCTTTAATCCGGCCTTTATGCAGCACGATTAAATGATCGTCCGGATAAACTTCATCGATTAAATGGCTTGCCCATAAAACCGCCAGTTTTTCTTCGGAGGCTAACTGATGTACGTATTCAACAATGGCTAACCGGCTAGGCACATCCAGGCCCACAGTGGGTTCATCCAGCAGCAACAAAGCCGGTTTATGCAGTAATGCTCTGGCAATTTCTACGCGCCGACGATGTCCACCATTAAGCTGGCGTATTCTCTCAAAGCGGCGATCAAACATATTCAAGCGTTCAAGCTCTTGCTGAATTCGTTGCATAGCCTGTTTACGTCCCATTCCATGCAAAGCGGTGTGATAGCGTAAATTTTGCATAACCGACAAATCCATATCCAGGGTAGTTTGCTGAAAAACCACGCCCAGTTTTGCCAAGGCTTTGCTCGTTTGCTGCTTGATATCAAAACCACACAACTCGATACGACCTTCACGGGTATCATACAAACGGGTAATCAAAGAAAACAAGGTGCTCTTGCCTGCACCATTAGGACCCAGGAGTAGCGTGCATTCGCCAGAGCGTATCTCAAAACTTACCCGATCCAATGCTTTCTTGCCACCATAAGAAAAACTCAAATCCTCGATGGATAATGCTATAGGTTGCTTCATGGTTTTACTGCAACGCCCCAGGGATAATTCCCTACACCGATGGATTTGGTCACTGTTTGATTCTCCAGATCAATAATGGAAATATCGTTACTGGTGCCGTTAGTGGTATAGAGTCGTTTTTGATCGGGCGAAAATGCCAGATTCCAGACCCGTTGACCGACTAACAACACTTTTTCCACTTCAAACGTTTGTGCATTAATCACCGCCACACGATTTGCCGGCCCCAGAGCCACATAGCCCCTAACCCTGTCTTTATCAATGACCACACCTACCGGTTGAATTTTATCGGCAGTGACGCCTGAAACTTCAAACTTGATAGTTTTGATGATTTGTTTCGTCTTGGCATCCAGAATCATTAACGTTCCCGCCATTTCTGAAGTTACCCACAATTGTTGACTATCCGCTGTAAAGCTAAGCGCACGCGGACGCGGATCAACCAGGGTATTTTCTACAATAGCGTTCTTTTTGGTATCGATCCAATGCACCATATTAGTCGTTTCAGATGCACTGACAAGCCATTTATTATCCGGGCTGACTGTAATTCCTTCGGGCTCTACACCTACTTTGATTTGCTTGATGGCTTTTTTCTTGGCAACATCAATAGCAGTCACCATGCTATCATCTTCGTTTGATACGTAAAGCCGATCACCCTTGGGATTTAACGCAAAGGTCTCGGGATCATCGCCAGACGGTAATTTCCCGAGTTCTTTCAACGTTTCGGCATCAAAAATCTTTATGGCATTGTCGTCACTGGTTGCAATATACAAAAACTTATTATCCGGACTGATGGCAATGCCTCTGGGACGCTGACCTACCGGCACCGTCTTGATTAACTTGCCCTCAATCGGATCAACCACAGCCAGCGCATTATCTTTTTCCAACGTAACAAAAACAGTTTCAGCGTGGACTGCTCCTGCCAAAACAAGCAATAAAAACAAATTTAAGCCATTTTTTTTCATTTTCATTTTTCCCATTTACATTGCGTTTCAGGCTGATCATATCCCAAGGTATCCAGTTCAGTTTTTGGATGCAGGAACCCTTCAATCGGAGCGACAGCCACTAATGACCTGGGCGCTGCCAGCAAAACAGGCTGCCGTAACTGTCCATCCCACGATCGAAACGATAAAGGATTGCCTTTATATCCCTGTAATGCAAACGTGTCACTCAACATATAATCTTTAACCTGTTTTGTATCGTTGGATTGGGTACGTGTAGCCGCCTCGCCGATTGCTCTAACAGCTAAATAAGCCGCATAATCCTGCTCCTCCATCCAGCGTCCGGCTTTTTCCTTGAAGCGGTTTTGAATCTGCACCGCACCCCACTGCTCATGAGTTCTATGCCATGCCGTAGCAATCAGACCCTGAGTGCCTATCACGGGACGCGGAATCCAGGTCCGATAGTCAAGATATTCGCCGAACTGGCCTTGTTCATCAGCAACCACCAAGACATCATAGTCATCGGCCTGGGTAAAGACAGCCACATCCGATTGAGCCGTGCGCCTGGCATCATAGGTATGCTCCCAGTTTTTTTCTGCCACCATTTCCATACCGAAACGCTTGGCAGCCCGCTTGACGGCATCGGCAAATAAACGGTCTTCCTGAGCAGGACCAATGACCAGGAACCACTTTGTCCAGCGTTTCTTCATCATATATTGCGCCAGGGCATCAGCCCGCATGGCTCTGCTCGGTAAAATATGCAATACATTACTGCGGCACTGTTCGTTGCGTAATGCATCATCCACTGTTGCCACATCGAATAACAGCATTGGCTTTGCAGCAGGCAAATCAGCGAGCCGGTTTATCTGATCAGCAGACAAATTAACCACAACATACTGAAATTTATTGGCGAGTTCTTTATTAAAGGTATCAGCAACATTACCCTCCAGCGGCACAATAAATTTTTTCAAATTAAATTGCTGCCCGGTAAATTCTCCGGTGGTATTGTTATCATCAATACCCAGTTCCGCCCCTATAATCCCTTTGTTTTTTATAAAAGGATCCAAATTGGATAGCGGAGGCGGTGCGTTCTGCTCTTGTGTCAAATAAGCAATATTAATAGCTTGTTTAGCTTTCGCATAAACAAAACTTACACTAAATAATTGAAGAATTAATAAAATATTAACAATTATCCGAATAGCCAGGTTTATTGATCGCATCATTTCCTAACATAAATAAATTTGATATTTTCCAATTCTAACGGATTCACGAATTTTTTTTTAGTTTTCGTATAGTTTACTGAAACCGGCTGTTGAATTAACCCTTGATACCCGCGTTCAATTCACTCAAACTTTAACCACAATCATTCTTCCCAGATTAACTTTTCGGAGCCTCGACTGGGATTTAAAGGCCGACCTAAAATGACACACAGTACTTTAAGCGCAATAACACTCTATCCAGTAAAATCATTGGCCGGTATCAGTGTAACCAGCTGGCCGGTGACTAAAACAGGCCTTAAGTACGACAGAAAATGGATGCTTGTTGACAATGCCGGGCAATTCCTAAGCCAGCGTAAGTTACCGCGAATGGCTTTGATCAAAACAGCTCTCACCGACAGTCACTTAATCCTTTCTGCATCAGGAATGGAAGACCTGTCACTTCCCTTAATGCCGGCTGATGGTGAAATTATTAATAGCAAGATATGGAACGATCAATGTGATACGCAAAGCGTATCGCAGGAAGCGGATCAATGGCTAAGCAGTTTTTTAAACCAGGACTGCCGTCTGGTTTATCAACCCGATGAGATGATCCGGCAAGTTGATTCGGATTATGGCCGCCACACTGATAACGTGGCGTTTTCTGACGGTTTTCCATTTCTGGTTATTTCAGAAAACTCACTGGTTTCATTAAATCAGGAAATGCATCTAAATTTACCGATGACTCGTTTCAGGCCCAATCTGGTTATTTCCGGCTGCCACAGTTACGCCGAAGATAGCTGGAGAGAAATCAGCATTGGAGCTATTGATTTCAGGCTACCCAAGCCCTGCTCCCGTTGCTCCATTCCAACCATTGATCCCGAGACCGCAGTAACCGGAAAAGAACCCCTCAGAACGCTCAACCGCATCAGAAAATGGCAAAATAACGTCTATTTTGGACAAAATGCCCTGCATAACCAGTGCGGCTTATTAACTGTGGGCGATACTGTGCAAGTTAAAGTAACAGGCTTAAAACAACCGCCTATCTAACTTTAGAGCAGTTTAGCACCCAATTCTTATAGACATAGGCGTCTATAAGCGGATGCTCCTTCTCCCTTGAGGGAGAAGGTTAGGATGAGGGGATTTAAGTACTTGATTTTACCCGCCGCGCCTCAACTCTCTCCAGCAATCGTAGGGCGTGCTGCGCGCGCCAGAGAAAGTTAATGCAAAACATCGCTTATTAATCCCAATATGCGGAAATGGCGCGAATAGCACGCCCTACTTGACCGATTTACCCCGCAGTGCAGTGCCCTCCGATTATTTTGCCGCTCCAAGGGTTTTAGTAATTTTCTCAGAAATACCTTCTACGCCTTGGGCAACTAATTTCTTCTCACCGCCTTTGACTTCGTAAAGGTATTCACCCGCCAGGGCTTCCTTTTTGACATCGACCAAATGAGCCATCAGGTAAAAAAACAAAAAACTGGGTTTGTGCAACCTTCCCACCAGCACATAATCGGCACCATACTTCTTACCAAGTTGAGCAGCAACATCCGGATGATCAAAAAGATAACCAACGCCGGCAGTCGCTTGTTGCTGAGCTTCCTCAGTAATAGGCACAATTTCGTAACCTGCTTTTTTAAGCTCGTTTTCCAGCATCGGCCTGATTGATGCTGTGCGTGTTATTTCTGCCGGTATGCCCGGAGCAAGTGTCATGTCTTTTAATTCAAAATCCAGAACGGCTATGCGGGGTTTTGCAGTTGCATCAGCAAATCCAAAGCACAACAACAGAGCGAAAATGAGGCAGGACAATTTAGCGATTTTATTTGTTTTCATCAGTTATAATCCCGTTAGATTAAGGCTTTGAATTGTAAATCGATCTTACTCCCTCTCCTGATGGAGAGGGTTGGGGAGAGGAGAATAAAATCAGCCAGTTATATTCACTCATCCCTGCACCCTCGACATTACACAGGGTAGGCTCCTCCGTCAAGAGAAAATGAGCGACGACTTTATTAAGGGTCAGGCCAGTTGTTTATAGAGGCCAGACCAGGGATAGCTAAACTTCTGTAAATTTATACATTAAAAGGAAAACCAATGCACCCTCACCATCACGAAAGCCACCGCTCTCATCGTATCGGCTGGCTACGCGCCGCTGTTTTAGGCGCAAACGATGGTATTGTATCGACAGCGAGTTTAATAGTGGGTATTGCTGCCTCCCATGCCGCGCATCACGAGATCGTGTTGACCGGTATCGCAGGACTCGTTGCCGGAGCCATGTCGATGGCGGCGGGTGAATATGTGTCGGTCAGTTCACAAGCCGATACTGAACAGGCCGATTTGGCACGCGAACGCAAAGAACTGAAGGAAAATGTGCACCATGAAAAAAGAGAGCTGCAAGCCATTTACATTGAGCGTGGACTTGATCCTTTACTTGCCCGACAAGTTGCCGAACAACTCATGAATCATGATGCCCTGGGCGCTCACGCGCGTGATGAACTGGGTATATCGGCAACAGGCACTGCACGACCCATTCAGGCCGCATTGACTTCGGCTGCCACCTTCGCCATTGGTGCTGTGTTGCCTTTATTGATTGTCATGTTCGCGCCTGATGCGAATTTAATCGTTCTGGTTTCAGCCGCATCTTTACTGTTTCTTGCCCTGCTGGGCATCTTGGCAGCCTATACCGGCGGTTCCAGTCTATTCAAGGGAGCTTTCCGAGTGACCTTCTGGGGCGCGTTGGCTATGGGTTTGACTGCAGGTGTTGGCGCCTTTTTTGGAACGGTCGTGTAAAACAGTAAGTAGCCTCGATGCAGTGAAGCGGAATCGAGGGTTTGCAGACTTCGATTATCCCCGATTCCACTGCGTTACTTCGAGGCTACTTGCTGTATTATGGATACGCTAGTTAAGCGGGAACCTCAACGAACGTACTTGAAGAATGCGGCATCGGAATGCGCTGACCTTCTTCTTTAAGCCCCTCAATGTGAAATTCGATAGCTTCCTGAATAAGTTGCAGGGCCTCTTGTGATGACTCACTTACAGCCATGCAGCCCGGAAGATCTGGGACATAGGCGCCAAAGCTCGTTGGACCTTCTTCAATAACAACCATATAACGCATATAAACCCCTACTGCTTGAATCCCGCTTGTTTCAAAATATTGATAAGCGTCCCAGGCGGAACATCCACGCTGGGTTTGCCAGCAATTATGACCGTACCTGATTTGATGGGATGGTGGAACTGGCGATGACTTCCGTTTTGCCGAACCTGCTGCAAACCATCCAGCTCAATCATAGCGATAAGATCTTTGATTTTCATGCTGGGAGTTTAGCACGGCCTTTTCTTGATACCCAACAAGGAACAACTTTAGCACCAATATCTTCGGCAAATGAATTTCGATAAAATTTTCCGTGGGCAAACGATAAAGCAGTTTGCCAGCTAGACTTGTAAATGTTAATACAACGTTGAAGGCGAATAAAAAGACAAGCCAAAGTATCCAAGCTATAAAGTTATCATTTCTTTTCGAACGGGTTGATAATATCACAAGGAAAGCCACAAATATTCCAGATCAGCTAAAAAGCCTATATCGCAAACTCACATCAAGGTGGTATGTTCTGTGGTATCTAGGCTCCATTTTAGCGAATAATAAGTTCAGGTAGTTTTGGCAAATGATAAAACTGTTTTTTAACCATACTCGATTTTTTGCATAAATCCTGAAAAATAATTTCAATGCTTAACAACATAATAAATATAAAGAAAAACCAATGGTTGCAGTCAAAAGATTGCAGTGTTATTGAGTTGATAAACTACATCAAAAATGCGGGAAAACTGCGTGACACCCAAATTGAAGCCATCGAAACGTATTTATTTCTGAAAATACAGGGCGAAAACAAACCCCTTTGGCAATTGTTTTCAGAAGGTTTTTTTAACACTGGTACAGACTTAGCTCAATACAATTTTTTACACCCTATTGCGACGAACTTTTTAGCGCAAAATAAACCGGCTTATGCCTTATTTGATTTTGCCAGTCAACGTAACTCGCCGTTACCCACGTTAGCACAACTCATATTAAAAGAACATCAAGCGCTAGATTACGGCAAGATCATTAACAACCTGTTTTACAATGTAAATTATCCAGACTATTTAATGAGTTTACCTATGGGTGCAGGTAAAACCTATCTCATGGCAGCTTTCATGTATTTAGATTTGTACTTTGCAGGCAATGAACCCGAGAATAAAACCTTTGCCCATAATTTTCTTGTGCTGATTCCTTCGGGCTTAAAATCATCCATTGTGCCAAGCTTAAAAACCATTGAAAAATTTGATCCATCATGGATATTTCCAGAACCCGCCGCCGGAAAACTAAAAGCCTTATTGCAGTTTGACGTATTGGACGAGTCAAAATCAGCAAAAAAAAGCAACAAGGCTAGAAACCCTAATGCACAAAAAGTGCAATCCTGTTTTCCCAATCCATTCGGGCGGGTATTTGTAATCAATGCCGAGAAAGTTATCTTAGATCGCATAGATTTAAATACAACAACCCAACTAATTGAAAAAACCGATGATGAAAAATCCAAGTTTGCCAATGAGCTTAGACACCTGATTGGTGAAATTCCTAACCTTTCCATTCTGATAGACGAAGTACACCATGCCGCTACCGATGATATAAAACTCCGCCAAGTGGTCAATCAGTGGTACAAAGGCGGTACTATCACCACTGTACTGGGCTTTTCGGGAACGCCGTATTTACAAAAAGCCGATAAAATCCCGATAACAGCAACCGACACCCTTAAACTCACACAAATTACCAACACTGTTTATTACTATCCGTTGCTAACAGCAATTAAAGGCTTTTTAAAAACGCCCATTGTAAAAACGGGCCAAGGCCTTGACCGTTTTCAGATCATCAGGCAAGGCATTGAAGATTTTGATAGCCGCTATAAAAACAAGGTTTACGCCAACGGCACAATTGCAAAACTGGCGATTTATTGCAGCAATATTGAAGTCTTACGAGAAGAAATTTTACCGTTCCTAACGGGTGAGCTACACATCAACGCTGACGAAATTCTGGAGTTTCATGGCGGCAACAAATATTACCCGTTACTTAAAGAAAACGAACGGGAATTCCGCTCTCTCGATTTGCCGTTATCCAAAAAACGCTACATCCTGTTAGTGCAAGTTGGCAAAGAAGGCTGGGATTGCCCCAGCTTAACAGGCGTTATTCTTTCGCAAAAAGGCGATAGTCCGCAAAACATGGTCTTGCAAACCGCTTGCCGCTGTTTGCGCCAAGTTGATAAAAACAGCGATGAAACGGCACTTATTTGGCTGAATCAAGACAACGCCGACACGCTTAACAAACAATTAAAACAAGAGCAAAACACCAGCATTGAAGAACTCAATAATGCCAAGCGCGGAGACAACATTGAAATGGTTGAACGTTATTCACGCATGGCACATTTGCAACTGCCTGAAATAGATTTTTATCAGCTCAAAGTCACTTTTCAAGCCATAGACGAAGAACCCCACGCCAACACCAGAGCCAAACTCACTGACCTGCTAGAAACTCTAGACGACTACAAAACCGCCGCACTCATTACCACCAGCGGCATAAATAACCTGGACACGGGCGTAATCGACATTGTAAATGAAACGGGCTTACAGTTTGCCTATTACCCGCAATGGCTGTTTGCCATTACCCGCGCCAGCTTTGGCACACTTACTCTCAAGCAACTGCAAGGATTTGACAGGGAACTCAGGCGACTATTTGAGCGCATCACGTATCATCAAGATGGACAACGCTTTTTTAATGAACTGTATGACCTGCATAACATTCATGCAAAAATCCGTCTGGCATTTAATGTCAAACGCCAATTACAAACCGCTACCGAAGTTATCCCAAAATCAGCGAATTTGTTAATTCTAGAAAATTTAGCCGCCGTAGAAAAAAACGACAAACTGTATCCAAACGAACAAGACTGCAACAAAATCAGGGAACTCGATAACAGTAGTAAAGGGCTGGAGATTGATTTAACCGAAGTGCAACGCGCTTACGACACCATGAAGCAATCGTTTGAAGCACAAGGCATAGGAGACATTACACCACCGTTTGAAAGCTTTTATAAAGCTCACTTTGATGTTTCACCCACAGTAAAATACAAAGAAAGCACTTTTCATTATTTGCCTTACGACTTCAAGCAAAGCAATTTTGAACTGGCAATTCTAAAAAAAGCTCTGGAACTAAACGACTTTAAAACCAAAGAGCTGGAAATTTATTACAATGGCGAACGGGGGTTAACTGATTTCGTCATTACCTGCTTTGGAAAACAGGGCAATTATTGGAAAAATATCGGTAAATACACCACAGACTTTTTAATCGTTCAACGTGCCGACAACAACACCCTGCACAAAGCCTTAATATTGGAAACTAAAGGCGCGGGTTTTAGCAATGATCCTGTGTTTCAAAAAAAGCGCAAGTTTGTAGAAACTGATTTTATAAAACATAATCAAGAAAAATTCGGCTACCCGCGTTTTGACTTTTTGTATTTGGAAGACGGCGACGATATAAATGCTAACACCGTAAAGCTGAACAACAAAATCAACCAATTTTTTAATGAGATACCATGAACGAAATCATATTTTTAGTTGAAGAAGCACATGAGGGCGGTTTTACTGCCAGATCACTAGGGCATTCCATTTATACCGATGCCGACACGATTGCCGAACTTCATGCCAATGTCCGCGAAGCGGTTGCCTGTCATTTTGAGGCCGCGGAAAAACCCAGCATTATTCGTCTCCATTTTGTCCGCGATGAAGTCATTGCCGCATGAAACTGCCACGCGATTTAACAAGTTCACAGCTAGTAAAACAACTAGAGATACTCGGTTATCAGATAACACGGCAAACAGGTAGCCATATTCGGGTAACGACTTTACAAAACGGCGAACATCATTTGACGATTCCCGCTCATAAACCCTTAAAAACAGGCACGTTGTCAGCCATTCTGAATGATGTCGCCCAACATTTTAATTTAACCCGCGATGAATTATTAAATCGCCTGCTTTAGAAATAAAACCCTCCATGCCCATAAAATACATACCCTATCAACCCAACACCGTTGAAGGGCAAGCCATTTTAAATAATATCACCCGCACCCAACGGGTATTGCGCTACCGTGAAAACAACCAAGTTTATGACCGCATCCAACGCGGGATGCCATATTACGAAGTGGCTACACAAGAAACGGTAGGCGAAGCGTCTGAAAATTTAGTCATTCGTGGCGAATGCCTGTCTGCCTGTGCTTATTTGAAAGAGCAAAACATCCAAATCGATTTGGTTTATATCGACCCGCCATTTGCCAGCGGCGCGGATTATGCGAAAAAAGTCTACATTCGTAGAAATCCATTGTTAGCCGAAAAGATCGCCGTTGCCGAGCAAACCATGGACAACGAAGAGTTAAGCAGTTTTGAAGAAAAAATGTACGGCGATATTTGGCAAAAGGAGGATTATCTCAACTGGATGTATGAAAACCTAATGGCGATTAAAAGCGTGATGAGCGACACCGCCAGTATTTATGTGCATCTGGATTGGCATATCGGGCATTATGTGAAGATTTTGATGGATGAAGTTTTTGGGGAGGACAGTTTTCAGGCGGAAATCATTTGGAAAAGAATGACGCCATCAGGATTTAAAGGAAAATTTAATATCGGAAAAAGTCATGACGTGATTTTTTGGTATTCAAAAGGTGAAGAAAGTATTTACAACCCCATTATCATTCCATATAGCCCAGATTATATTGAACAACGTTTTAGTAAAGTTGATAAAAACAGCAAGCGATTCAAGGATGAAAAAATAGGTAGTGCAACACCTGAATCAACAATAGAGCGATTAAAAAACGAAGATAAAATTTATACCACTGCAAACGGAAAATTGAGAATTAAACACTATTTAGATGATGCTGAAGGCATCGCTCTTGATGACGTGTGGTCAGATATTTACGCTGTAAATTCACAAGCTGAGGAGCGAACTGACTATGCTACCCAAAAACCCGAAGCCTTACTTGAGCGTATCATCAAAGCCAGCAGCAACGACGGCATGATAGTTGCCGATTTTTTTGGCGGCAGTGGTGTAACGGCAAAAGTGGCCCATGATTTAGGACGACGTTTTATTCATTGTGACGTAGGTATTAACAGCATACAAACCGTGCGTGACCGTTTGAAAGAAGCGGGGGCGAATTTTCAGCTTTTAGAGATTCAGGACGGCGTCAGTCTGTTTCGTAATCCTCAGCAAACGATGGATAAATTGGCGACGCTGATACCGGGTTTGCAACGTGGCATTGCAGGCATAAGTGATTTTTGGTTTGGTGCTATTGCCGATAGCAAATTGGGTATTGTTCCGGTTTATGTGCCGAATTTGTTAAACTCACAGGAAAAAGTGCTGGATATTCCGCAGATCAACACCATCATCAATCAGGAACTGCAAAATCTGGCAGTCGATGTCAAAAAAATCATCGTTTATTACATCGACATTGACGATCCAAGCGCATTGGAAAAATTTATCAGCGACAACAACGAAACAGGCATAGAAGTAGAACTCAAAGACCTGAAAAACCTCCTGCACGATGTAGTCATTGAAGACCTGGTAACAACAGCTTGTATCCCAACACAAGATGGATACGAAACTGAAATAACTGAATTTATCAGTGACCGCTTACTACAAAAAATCAATGAATTTAATCAAAAAGGTATCTTACAACCCAAAGGCAAATCCTTTACGCCTATCAGTATCAGCGATGAAGGCTTGGAGTTGATTGAACTGGTTGCCGTGGATTGTGAAAACTATGAAGGAGCATGGCATAGCAGCACCGAAATTAAAATTGATAAACTGGGCTATGTAATAAAAGACGGCGTAAAAACCAAAACCTTTTGGGATGGTAAAATCATTTCCAAAAAGCAACCGAAACGAATAAAAATCAGGAACATCAGCGGCGACGAAACGGTAAAGAAAATTGTGTAATGCCCTATTTATTCAATTGCCTAAAAGAAATTAGGGATGATTTTGATCAGGGTAGCATTAACTCATATGGCGAATTAGTGATGCCGTAATTCGCTATATGGAGCACCATAAGGGTTACAAAATTTATAATGGTGACAATGAACCTCAATGTGTATAGTTAGCCATGATCGAGCAAAGTAAACAAGATAACACACGACCAATCGCAATTTTCGGCGAAGTGCTCATAGATCAATTTCCTGATGGTCATCAGGTGTTGGGCGGAGCGCCTTTTAATGTGGCGTGGCATCTTCAGGCTTTTGGTCAGATTCCTTGTTTTATCAGTCGGGTCGGTAATGATGCTATGGGTGAGAACATACGGCAGGCCATGACCGATTGGGACATGTCCGTTGAAAACCTGCAAATTGATACCGATCATCCTACCGGCACTGTTAAAGTCACTATCAACAAGGACGAACCCAGCTATGAAATTCTGGCTGATCAGGCTTATGATTTTATTGCCGCACAGCAACTGGGTCCTTCGAACCAATACAGCGTTATTTATCACGGGACACTGGCGCTGCGCAACAGTGTTTCGGAACAGGCTCTGAATGACTTAAAAGCGCGCCATACCGGCAAAGTTTTTGTCGATGTCAATTTGAGAGCGCCCTGGTGGAACAAAGAATCGGTTGATCAGTGGTTGAGCAAAGCGGATTGGGTCAAACTTAATCATGATGAGTTAATGCAGCTGGTGCCGCCACAAAACACGTTGCAAGATGCGATGCGTTTGTTTCTGACTCAACATAATCTGGATGTACTAATTGTCACTTGCGGTGAATCAGGCGCTATGGCGTTTAACAATGCCGGTGAGTTTTTCGAAGTTGTCCCGGCAGTTAATTTACCCATAGTCGATACCGTGGGCGCAGGCGATGCTTTCTCGGCGGTGCTGTTGCTTGGAATGCAGCAGGGCTGGTCTCTGTCTGTGGCCATGGAGAGAGCGCAATCCTTTGCATCCGCTCTG